>ENA-OOWN01000037-OOWN01000037.1-human-gut-metagenome-genome-assembly--contig:-NODE-37-length-112234-cov-15.755676_pt1 | contig 112234 bp, 115 predicted proteins | sample MGYA00241406_ERZ501319 | MGnify/ENA primary metagenome ERZ501319 (study PRJEB25962, sample SAMEA2042734) | human gut metagenome | biome: human gut; feature: human-associated habitat; material... | reverse complement strand
AGTAATTCCCCTTCTAGGGGATGGGCAAACCACCCGTTCACGGGTGGTTATGATTGAAATGCAGAGGAAATGTGATAAAATAGCTATAGCTTGTAAGTTGAGGCTTGCTTAAAATAATATTTTATTTAAGAAAGGATGATGCATAGTAAAAAAGCTGTAACTCGTTAACTTAGCATCGAAAGGAGTATGTTATGATTAAGGTTAATGTGCATGATAAAGATGCGCAACTGGTTGTGCTGAAGACTCTTTATCCGGAATCAGGCGTTAAGATGCGGATTGAAGGAGAGTTAGAAGTATATGACATAACCGAAGCTTTAGTGGTGGAGTTATTCAAAAACTTACTGCATAAGAACTTAGTTTCTGAAGTTACTTTTTCATACGAGGAAGAAAAAAGTAATAAAAAAGAAGCTAAAAATGTTCAAAAAAGTCAAAAGTATGGAACACTTACAGAGAATGTTTATGGCTTTCTGACAGAAAACAGAGGCCGGGCATTTTCAATAAAAGAGATTTCTGAGAAAACAGGAATTGAGTATTCTTCTGTAAATAATATAATTAGAAGATTATATGATCGTGCAAAAGTGCGGAAGAATGATGAAAAAAAATATTTTTGTTCCATTGAAGGTACTAATGTAGAGCAACCACAGCATGAACAACCTGAAGAATCTTCAGGTGAAGAAGAAAAGAAAGAACCTGCAGGTGACGAAGAAGCACAAGCTAAAGAAGCTGAAATGTCGCAACAGGATGACAGCTCAGAAGTAGCGGAAGAGAATAATACTCAATTAAAAGAAGATGAAAAAATGAAAGTAATGCAACAGTTGTTTTTGAACGAGAACTATGAAGATGTACTAAAATATATCTTCTCGACCAAAAACAAATTTGTTGTAAAACTAGCACAGAAAAAGTTTGCAGGCCCACGTGCCCAGCAACTTAGTGATGTAATCACTGCACTAAATAAAGCTGAAGTAATAGTGTTTAATGATGACTTTAGTGATGGTGGTTCATACGAAATTTCTCTTAGCTGGAGAATATGGGCTTATCTGTTTAGGGCAAAAAGAGAAGTCGCTTCTAAAACTATAGAGGTTGATCTTCAGATGAAGCCGAGTGAGTTCAAAGCTGGAATTAAAGAAGCCTTAGAAAAAGGCATGGTAAAAAAAGAAGTGGACGAGAAGCTTAAGATTACGACGTATTGTGTCGCCTAAGGTACAATATTTGTATGTTGAAAAAGGAGATCTGGATTTGATCCGGATCTCCTTTATGCATATATCTTTTAAATATATTTTTCGATTTCATTCCAAACGTTTTCTGTATAAATTCTTCTTTCAGAAGAAAATGGTAAAGTAGTGATATCACCAATTGGATTTAAAGCTTTTTGAATTGCTAGTGTAGCAGCATCAACTTTAGTAACTGCAATCTTATCTGCTTTATTTGCAATAATGATAAATGGAATTTTACTACTTATAATATAATTATACATTAACTTATCATTTTCTGTTGGTTTATGTCTTATATCAACTAAAAATATAATTAAAGAAATTTGTTTCCTTTTATGAAGGTATTCTTCTATAAAATTTCCAACTATAACTTGTTCTTTTTTAGACATTTTACTATAACCATAGCCAGGTAAATCGACAAAATAAAATTTAGAATCTATATTGTAAAAATTTATTTGTCTAGTTTTACCAGGTTCACTACTGGTTTTTGCTAGTTTTTTTCTATTAATTAAAGTATTTATAAACGAAGATTTACCAACATTAGATTTACCAACTAATACAACCTCTGGAAAATTAGTTGAAGGATATTGTTTAGGTCCAACTGCAGAAATCTCAAATTTTGGTTCTTTTACTATCATAAAAATTCTCCTTACTATTAATATTGATATATTTTAACATAAAATTAGCGAATTTACAATGACAAAAAATAATGGATTATCATAAAATTAATATTATTGAAAAATTTTTTCTTATATGATATTTTATACCAAAAGGGGGTAAGAAATGGAAAAAACAGATAGAGAATTATTAAAAGATGCTTTAGAATTAAAAGTTCAAATAAGAAAAATACCAATAGAAGAGCAAAAGAAAATTTTACTTAATAAGATATCAGAAATAAGAGAATGTCTTCAAAAAATTTCATTAGCATTTGAGAAGTATGAATTAAGTAGTAGACAAAAAGAAGTAGAAAGATTGGCGTTAATTGAAGATAAAGGCTTAGCAGATACATATTGGGAAATTTATGATTTTATTGATGATTATGGTGATTCAAAAAACGGAAGAGTGCATATTGAAGAAGTAGAGGAATTAGAAAAAATGTTAAACAACTTAGAGGAAAAGTGTAAAAGAGACTAAAAAAAGAATATAGGAGAAGATTGTGAAAATATTGATAATAACAGATTGTCATCATCTATTACGAGAAGAGGCAGAAAAATTAGAAAATTTAGAATATGATGTTTGTTTTTTACTTGGAGATATAAGTGGAAAATATATTGATATAATTTTAGAGTATATACGAAAGAATAAAATATATGGGATACTTGGTAATCATGATGAATTTGGTGTTTTAGAAGCAAGAAATATTCCTAATATACATTGTAAGTTAATAGAAATTAATGGTATAACTTTTTTAGGATTTGAGGGAAGTAACAGATATAAACGAGGAGAATTTCCGATGTTTACACAAAAAGAAGCAAGAAAATTATTAATGAAATGCCCTAAAGCAGATATTTTATTGTCACATGATTCACCATATAAATTATATTCTAATGGTAAAGATTTAGCGCATTGTGGTCTAAAAGCTATATCTAAATATATAAAAAAATATAAGCCCATTTTTAATATACATGGTCATCAACATATTAATTCAAAGAAAACTTTAAAAAACGAAACAAATGTAATATGTGTTTATAGAGCTAGTATTATAGATACTGAAACAAAAGATATAACTTTTGTTTTTTAAATAATTAAATATAAAAGACAAAACCAAGAAATTATTTATAAATAATTTCTTGGTTTTTTATTTTTCAAATAGGGATTTTAGGAACGTCCCCAAATCCCTCCTAGAAACATACCAAAATCCCTATTTTTCTATTTTACTGTAATTTTTTCTAATCCACCCATATATGGTCTTAATACTTCTGGAATAATTACACTTCCATCTGGTTGATAGTTATTTTCCATAATAGAAATTAGCATACGTGGTGGAGCAACAACAGTGTTGTTTAATGTATGTGCAAAATAGTTTCCTTTTTCGCCTTTTATTCTAATACCTAATCTACGAGCTTGTGCATCTGTTAAGTTAGAACAACTTCCAACTTCAAAATATTTCTTTTGTCTTGGACTCCAAGCTTCTACATCACAAGATTTAGCTTTTAAGTCTGCTAAGTCACCACTACAACATTCAAGTGTTCTTACAGGAATGTTCATACTTCTAAAGAATTCTACTGTGTATGACCACATTTTATTATACCAATCCCAAGAATCTTCTGGTTCGCATACAACAATCATTTCTTGTTTTTCGAATTGGTGAATTCTATATACACCACGTTCTTCTAGTCCATGAGCACCTTTTTCTTTTCTAAAACAAGGAGAATAAGATGTCATTGTATATGGCATATCTTCTTTTTTTAGAATTTGACCTTTAAATTTTCCAATCATAGAATGCTCACTTGTACCAATTAAATATAAATCTTCACCTTCAATTTTGTACATCATTGCATCCATTTCTTCAAAACTCATAACACCTGTTACGACATCACTTCTAATCATATAAGGTGGTATACAATAAGTAAAACCTTTATTAATCATGAAGTCTCTTGCGTATGTTAAAACAGCAGAATGTAATCTTGCAACATCTCCCATTAAGTAATAGAAACCTTGACCTGCAACACGTCTTGCACTATCTAAGTCTAATCCACCTAAAGCTTCTAAAATTTCACCATGGAATGGAATTTCATAATCTGGAACTACAGGTTCTCCAAATCTTTCAATTTCTACATTTTCGCTATCATCTTTTCCAATTGGAACAGATTCGTGCATAATGTTTGGAATTTTCATCATCCTTGTTTTAATTTCTTCTGCATATTTATTTTCTAGTGCTTCATTTTCTTCTAGCTTACTGTTAATTTCTTGAACTTCTGCTTTAATTTTTTCTGCTTCTTCTTTTTGTCCATTTCTCATTAAATTACCAATTTCAGCACTTAGTGTTTTTCTTTTATTTCTTAATTCGTCACCAGTAAGTGTAGCTTCTCTAGATTTTTTGTCTAAATCTATAACTTCATCAACTAAAACTAATTTTTCATCTTGAAATTTTTTCTTTATATTTTCCTTTACAATGTCAGGATTTTCTCTTAAAAATTTAATATCTATCATATTAATTCCCCCTAAATATTATTTTTTATAATTAAAAATTTAATTTTGAACTATTTCGAATCTATGTTTTTGTCCTGTGATATTATCTGGTCTTTCTGGAATTTCTGCTAAAAAATCTTTTTCTGGTCTTACCCAAATCTTTCCATCTTCTTTATGATTATATACAACCATTCTTTCTTGAGTTTCCGAATCTAAAGCTACATTTAATACTTGATGATAAGTTCCTTTGAAATGTCTGTAAGTTTTTCCAATTTCCACATGGCTCATAAAATTACCTCCATTATATAAAATATATTCTAACAAATTGGACTAAAACGAGTACAATTTAATTTAGACAAACAAAAATCGTCCTTATATAAAAATATAAGGACGAATATAATCCGCGGTGCCACCTTAAGTTATTATAAAAATAATACACTCAATTAGTAGGGTAACCGCCTAACTTACGGTTTAGTTTTCACTAAAAACATCTAAGAGTAGATTCGCATATAAATTTTATTTACTTACACCACCCGTAAACTCTCTTAAAAAATTAAATATGTTACTATTCTCTTATCAAACGTTTATATTAATATGTAACACATTTTAACATAATATGTATAAATATTCAATAAAAATTGTAAAAATAATTATATGAATTTGATAGGGATTTAGGGACGTTGTTTAAATCCCTATTGGATACTTGGAAAGTTATGTAAATTGTGCTATAATAATATTGTATCATTATCGAAGAAAAGGGCAAAGTTTTGCAATTATTTTGGCAGTGCTTTAGCTCTGGAAGTGGAGGAGACTGTAAGTAGGTAAGGCAAGGAAAATCACGAGAAAGGATTGAAATGTCTAAGACTACTAAGCGAGTTTTGCTGGTTCTACTGTTTATCGTCCTGATTCTTAGGAATCTCATTCAGGGGGCTACGATTAGTACTCTGAACGATAACATCGATACCAGCAATAAGCTTCTCGAAGCCCAGCAGGAAACCATCGATCTCCAGGAACAGGAGATTCAGATTCTCCAGAACAAGCTCGAAGAGCTAACTGGTGATGCTCCTGCAGAGGAGGACACCTCTAGTGATACTGAGGTGCTCACCGCATGATACAAGGAACGCTCAGCTGTTACAGCTGGGCGTTTCCAATTATATTAAAAGTAAAACTTCAATATATATGCTTGGAAAATTATGTTAAGTATGGTATAATAAAATGCAGAAAAAATTTTTAGAAGGAGGCTCAAAAGAATGAGAGAGTTTAACAAAAAGAATAGCGAGAAGCTATTCTTACTGAAGGTATGCTTACCTGCAGTATACGAAGAAATTGGAAATGATGGTGTGGAGGCAGTCGAACAAGGCTGGGCTAAAGAACAGGATTATAGATTTATAAATGATCTTGTTCAAAAGTATGTAGCAAAAGCTACAGAAGAAGCAATTTCGTATGAAGGAAGTATGCAAGAAAAAATTGCTTTATTAAAAAGTTTTAATTTTTTCTTATATGCGTATTTGGAAAATAAAAGCCCAAAAACGCTGGAGGAAGTAGAAGCAATTATTAAAGAATATTACAACAACGTAGAAAGAGCAGTTAAATTAGGAGGTTAAGGTATGTTTAAAGACAAAATCGACAAGATGTCACGCAAAGATTTGGAGGAAGCAATACGTGAGTATAAGGATTTCTCCAAGTATACTCGGAAAGATCTGGAGAAGGAATTAAGAGTTCTTCTTCCAGATATTAATTTGAACGAATTTTCTGACCAGGAGTTGGAAGATTTGCTAAGAAGCAATTATACCTTCGAGGAGTATAGCACCGAAGAGCTTCGAGAAGAAGCAAGGAGACATGAACGCTTCGAAGAGTGGACCAGAGAGGAGCTCGAAGAAGATTATGAACAGTTAGAGCAGCCACAATCAAAGGTTGAACGATATAAGACTATAAGATGGATTCTTATAGCAGTGCTCTGTGCTTTTTTAGGATACTACTATGGAAGCATGAATACAAAGCTTGAATATCTCGAACAGAGGACCGAGCAACTGCAGCAGGAGCTTACTGTGATGGAACAGGAAAATAATCTGTTAGAAGACAGAGTTGATACTCTGTCAGACATTATAGATTTGATAATAATCTATATAACGTCTGACGACATTCCAGAAGCAGAAAATCCGGGAACATCAGCACAAATCATCTAAAAAACAAAACTTCACATCTTTTTCCCCCGGCGAAAGCCGGGGGCATTTCCATTTTATAGAATAAAATTTAAGAAAAAACGAAATTTTGTTTGACAAACAAAAAATCATATGATAGTATGTAAAAAAATAAAGTGGAGGCGTGAACAAGTGAAAAAAGATAAAAGTGATTTAAATAAAAGAGAGGTAGCAATCTTAAACTTTATATCAAAACAAATAAAAGCAAACCAATATCCACCATCAGTAAGAGAAATTTGTAAAGCTGTAGGGCTAAATTCAACAGCAACAGTACATGGATATTTAGAGAAATTAGAGCAAAAAGGTTATATAAGAAAAGAATCTCAAAAAGGAAGAGCATTAAGAGTAGTTAATGAAGATGATGTTATAAGAAAACCAAAAGATTTATATGCTGGTAAAGAATTGGTAGATGTGCCAGTTGTAGGAAAAATAACTGCAGGTGCACCAATTTTAGCAGTAGAAAATATAACAGATACTTTCCCAATTCCTTTAGACTTCGTAGGAAATTCAGAAAGCTTTATGCTAACTGTTAGAGGAGAAAGCATGATAGAAGCAGGTATTTTAGATGGTGACTATATATTAGTAAAACAACAAAATACTGCAGAAAATGGTGAAATTGTTGTAGCTTTAATAGATGACGAAGCAACAGTAAAAACATTCTATAAAGAAAAAGATTATATAAGATTACAACCAGAAAATCGTACAATGGCTCCAATAATTGTTCCAGATTGTAAAATACTTGGTAAAGTAGCTGGCGTATTTAGAAAAATGTAGTATAAAATAAAACGACTTAAGACATAATATATTTTAGGTGAATATATTATGAAAAAAGAAAAAGAGATTAATGAAATAGAAGTTGGGGAAGATGTAAGCAGAAATGGTGAATTCATACCAACAAAATTTGCGTGGATAAGCTTAGGCTTTCAAAAAGAAAATGCAAAGCGCTTACAAAATATAACCAAAAAAGATGATAAACATAGTAAGTAAATATAATAGGAATTAAATGTGGTTTTATTAGTAGAAAGGAATTTAAATTTCATTTCTGCAATTTAATAAATCCACATTTTTTACTTGAAAGACAACCTAAAAAATGATAAAATGAAAACGTTAGAAAAGGAGGAAGTAAGTATGGATAGTAAAAGCAAAGAAATCTATTCTGAACTTAGTGCTTTTTTGGATAGTATAGATGAAGAAAGAAGAAACAAAATACCAGAAGACTTAAGGGAATTAATAAATAGTAAAAAAGACGATAATTATACACCTAAATATCCAAAAGGAACTCCTTTAGAAAAATTAAAAATGAAAAAAGAAACAAAGGATATGGTTAATTTACTAAACTTTAATTATTGGTGTGAAAACGAACAACAAAGAAAAGAATTAATGGAACGAATAGCAAATGGCAAGAAAAATGAAGGGGCAAAAGTAAATGCATTCGATAAGATAAAAAATATATTTAAAAAGAAAAGCTAAAAGCTTTTCTTTTTTGTATTAAATAATATTAAATTGGCTCTTATACATATTATAATATGCTCCTTTTTTATTAATTAATTCATCATGAGTTCCAACTTCTACAATATTACCATTTTCTATAAAAACAATAAAATCGCAGTTCTTTATTGTAGATAATCTGTGTGCAATAATTATTGATGTAGAATTTTCTGTTAATTTTAAAATAGCTTTTTTTATCATATCCTCAGTTAGTAAATCAATATTACTTGTAGCTTCATCCAAAATTAAGATGGGCGGTTTTATTAGCATAATTCTGGCAATGTTTAATAACTGTACTTCTCCTTCAGAAAGCATATCAGAATTTGATATATACGTATCATAGCCATCAGGTAATTTTTCTATAAAAGAATCAGCAAAAGCTAATTTAGCTGCTTGTTTAATTTCTTCTATACTTGCACTAGGTTTTCCATATGCAATATTTTCACTTATAGTACCTTGAAAAATCTTAGTATCTTGAAGAACCATACCAATATTTTTTCTTAAATTATCAATATTAATCTCTTTTATATTTGTATTATCAATTAATATTTCACCACTAGATATTTCATAAAATCTATTTAATAAATTAATTATTGTAGTTTTACCAGAACCTGTTTTACCAACTATAGCAATACTTTTTCCATTAGGAATATATAAATTAAAATCTTGTATAAAAGGTTTATCAGTATACGAAAAATATACATTTTTAAATTCTATAGAATAATTAGGTTTTTCTGGCAGTTTAATACTATTACTAGAAGGTAGATTTTCTATAATAGGAGTAGTTATAAATTTTAAAATCCTTTTGTAAGAAGCTATAGCAGTTTGGATTTCACTAAACACAGCTGTTATCTCGTTAAATGGTCTAGTAAACAAATTAGTATATATTAAAAAAGTAGAGATATTACCAATTGTTAAATTTCCGTTTTTACAAAATATAATTCCAAGCATAGCAATTATTATATAAGAAAGGTTTGAAACGAACCTAGTACTTGGATTTGTAAGTGAAGAATAAAACTGCGTTTTATACCCATAGTTATATAATTCAGAATTTTTTTCTTTAAAATTTTTGCTAGATATTTCATTATAATTAAAATTATCGAAAGTCTTTTTACCACTTATTAATTCATCAGTATATGCATTTAACTTTGCTAATAAATCAGCTCTTTTAACAAACATATTATTTGTATGTGAAACAATATATTTAGATATAGCAAACATTAGTAAAGATAAGAATATAAGTAAAACTGTTAAAGGTATATTTAAATTTATCATTATATAAGTAGCTAATATAATTGTAAATATTCCACTTATAATTTTAGAAACACTTTGCATAGTTCCATTAGAAATATTTTCTATATCTGTAGAAAACATGTTTATAATTTCGCCTTTTTCAAAGTTTTCCAAAATAGATAGAGGTAAATTATTTATTTTATTAAAAAGAATAGTCCTAATATTTCGAGAAAGCTTTGTAGCATAACTAGTTAAAAAATAATTTAATAAAAAATTACTAATAAATAGAAAAATAAATATTAGAGCAAGACTAATAAAATAATTTATTAAAGTTGTATTTGTTCCTAGTTTATCTATTAAATTACCTATTATAACAGGATAAGTAATACTTAAGCCTGCAGAAAGGACAGAAAAAATAATTATTAATAAAATATAAAATTTAGAAAACTTAAATTTAAATAATTTCATAAATTATGCTCCTTTGCTTACGCTGTTTTGAAGTTCATATATTTTTTTATATAATTCAGAATTGTTTAATAGCTCGGTATGTGTACCGATATTTTCAATTTTTCCATTATTAAAAACTAAAATTCTAGAACAGTTTTTGATTGTAGATGTTTTTTGTGAGGCTATAAATGTTGTAATATTATGTTCTTTAGAATACTTAAAAATATTTTGTAATACTTGTGATTCTGTATATAAATCTAATGCGCTTGTAACATCATCAAAAATTAACACTTTAGGGTTACCAATAAAACCTCTTGCAATATTTATACGTTGCTTTTGACCACCAGATAAATTAGATGCATTATTTTGTAAAACAAAGTTTAAGGTGTTTTCTTTTTGATTAACAAATTCATTTGCATTAGAAAGCTCCAGACTTTTTTGTATTTCTTCTTTAGAAGTAACTCTACCTAAAGCAATGTTTTCAAAAATTGTAGCTGTAATAAAATCTGGCTTTTGACCAATATATGTTATGTTAGATTTTAAAAAGTTTGAATCATATTTTATTATATCTTCACCATATAATTTTAAGCTACCAGAAGAAACATTTAAAGAATTGTTTAGAAGTCTTAAAAAAGTACTTTTCCCTGAACCTGTAAGACCTATAATACCAATAGTTTCGCCAGGTTTTATTTTTAATGATATATCTCTTAAATTGTTAGTAGTAAAATATGAAAAATTTACATTAGATATATCAAAAATATAGTTGTTAGGTTTAAAGTCTTTAAGGTTACCAGTTTGTTTATTCTCTTTTAGGTTAAATAATTCTATTATACGTTTTGAAGAAGCGAAAGCTTTTGTGTAAATTGCAACTAAGTTTGAAAGTACAACAACAGCTAATAGCATCTCAGAAATGTAATTTATTATTGCAATAATTTCACCTTTAGATAAATTTCCAAATCCAAACTCGACATTGCTTATATTCAAAACTATTAGTGTAGTAAAGTTTAAAATAAATATAGAAACAGGATTTAGTAAAAAAGATAAAATAGTTGCAAGTTTATTATAGATATATGTTAGATTATTTACTTTATCAAATTTTGTTTTTTCTGTATTTTGTGTTACAAAACTACGAATTAATTTAATATTAGTTAAGTTTTCTTTTATTCTTAAGGTTAGCTTGTCTAACTGTAAATTAGCTTTTTGATAAATTTTACTCGCAGATTTTGCAATTATCAAAATTACTAGAAATAGTATAATACTTGCTACAAGAACATTTATTGCAATTTGTATGTTTATTAATGAAATCATAATAATTGAGCCAATAAAAATAAATGGAACTCTTATTACTAATCTTATAAACATAGCAATTCCTGTTTCTAAATTAGTAACATCATTAATAATTCGATTTACTATGGCAGAACTACCAATGCTATTTAATTTATTAGAAGGAACTTTTTGAATATGAGCAAATAATTTTTCGCGTAAAGTTTTGCTATATCCTTGCGAAGTAATTGCAGCTATGTATTGCGCACTACAAGCGAAAATAACTCCTAATAATACAAGTATAATTAATCCAAGAGAGTAATATATAAGCTCCGTAGAAGAAAATCTATTATAATTATCAATAAAAAAGGCAATAATAATTGGCAATAGTACTTCTATTATTGCTTCTAACAATTTTAATATTGGTCCAACTATTAAATTTACTTTATATTTTTTTAAATATTTTAATAATGTCTTCATAAACTAAATCCTTTCGTAACTTGTAAAGTCAAAATTATTATATCATTAAAACAATAAAAATATGTAGTTATTTCATATAAAAAATATACATATATAAGTGGACATTTTGTAGTATATAATATAAAATGTACTATAGATTTAGGAGGAAAAAGATGAAAGCTTTAGTTACAGGTGCATCATCAGGAATAGGAGAGGAAATAGCTAAAGAATTAGCCAAAAGAGGATATGATATAATTCTTGTAGCTAGAAATGAAGAAAAATTAAAAGATGTTGCTTCAAAGATAAAAACCAATACCAGAATAATAACTATGGATTTATCTAATAAAGAAAATTGTGAAAAGCTATATGAAGAAACAAAAAATGAAGACATAGATATCTTAATAAATAATGCAGGTTTTGGTGTTCACGGAAAATTTTGTGATACAGATTTAGATAAAGAAGTGCAAATGATAGAAACAAATATAACTGCAGTTCATATTTTAATGAAATTATTTTTAAAAGATATGATAAAGAAAAATAGTGGATATATTTTAAATGTTGCTTCTATGGCAGCTTTTGGGCCAGGACCATTAATGAGTGCATATTATGCTTCAAAAGCATATGTATATAGATTATCACAAGGAGTAAAAACAGAACTTAAAAAGAATAATTCAAAGGTTAAAATTTCGGTATTATGTCCAGGACCTGTAAGAACAAATTTTAATAAAGTAGCGGGAGTAGATTTCGCAGCACCATCATTAAGTAGTGAATATGTTGCAAAATATGCAGTAAAGAAAATGCAAAAAAATAAATTTACAATAGTTCCTGGTACTTTTATGAAAATAACTAGATTTTTCGAGAAAATAACTCCACATAATTTAGTAAGCAATGTTTCATATTTTGTAAATTACCGTAAAGATAAATGAACTTTAGGGACGGGGTTAAAAGTTCAAAAATAGCGATTTTATTTGCAATTCTAAGTAAAATAAAGGAGAAAAATTATGAAATTAATGTTTGCATCAGATATACATGGAAATGCATATTTTTGTAATAAACTTAAAGAGGCATATAATAAAGAACAACCAGAAAAACTAATTTTATTAGGAGATTTACTATATAATAAATCGCTTCTATCATTTGGAAGAAATAACGAAAGACAGAAAACAGCTGGAATTCTGAATGACTTAATGGATTATATAATTGCAGTAAGAGGAAACTGTGATACAGATTTAGACCAAGCATTATTATATTTTCCAATAATGAGTGATTATAAAAAATTAAATGTTGATGGATATGAAATTTTCATAACACATGGTCATTTATATAATAAATATCATTTACCACCTTCAGATAAAAAGGTGATTTTAATACATGGACATACACATGTACCATGTATAGAAAATACAAAAGAATATATGTACCTAAATCCAGGTTCTATATCTGATCCAAGAGAAGGAAATCCTAATACTTATATGATATACGAAAATAAAGAATTTATAATTAAAGATTTAGAAGGACACGAGTTTAAAAGCATAAATTTAGATGAATGCTATTAATTATGATAAAATAAAATATCATATAGTATATGGAAAAGTAAAAAATGTATATATTCAAATAAAAAATGGTGAAGTAATAGTAAAAGCACCTAGGTTTATTACTAAAAAATACATAGATGAGATTGTAGAACAAAAAAGAAATTGGATATTAAAAAAGCTAGAAGAAAGTAAAAAAGAAATCAAAGAAAGAGAATATACTAAAACAGATATAGAAAATTTAAAAAATAAATTAGAATATATTTTTCCGGAATTAATAAAACAAACAAATTTAGTTCCAAATAAGATAAGAATTAGAAATATAAAATACGCTTGGGGAAGTTGCTCAAGTAATAAGAATATAACAATAAATTTGAAGCTGGTTGATAAATCAGAAGAGGAAATTAAATATGTTGTATTACATGAATTATGTCATTTAAAATATATGAATCATTCAGATAAATTTTGGAACTTAGTAGAAAAATATATGCCTAATTATAAAGAGATTAGAAAACAATTAAAAAACAATAGATAAGACAGGAGATACAAAAATGATAAGTTCAAAAGATGGAATAATAGGTTTTGCAATAGGGGATGCAATGGGAGTTCCAGTAGAATTTACCAACAGGGAAAAACTAATGAGAAATCCTATAACTTCAATGGAAGGCTTTATGAGCCATAATGTTCCAAAGGGGACTTGGTCAGATGATACATCTATGACAATCGCCACAATGGATTCAATAATTAACTCTAATGGAGATATTATAGCAAATGATATGGCAAATAGATTTTTAGAGTGGATGGAAAAGGGAGAATATACACCTGGTGGAAAAATTGTTGATATAGATAGGACAACTTTAAGGGCACTAGGTAAATATAAAACAACAAGAAGAAGTGCTGTAAATTGTGGATGTACAAGTAATACAGATAATGGTAATGGTTCATTAATGAGAATGTTACCAATAGTGTATTATTCATATTTAAATTGGCTAGAGCAAGATAAAATTTTAAAATTAGTTGCTGGTATATCATCAATTACACATGCAAATGAGCTAGTAATTATGGGTTGTTATATGTATGTTAATTATGCCATTGAATTATTAAATACTAATAACAGAAAAGCAGCATATTCTAAAATTCAAAATTTAGATTATTCGATGTTTTCTATGCCAACAATAAGAGCATATACTAGAATTTTAGATCATGAAATTTACCATTATGGTATAGACGAAATAAAGTCATCAAGTTATATAGTAGATACTTTAGAAGCTGTTTTATGGGTACTTATAAATACAGATACATATAATCAAGCGATAATTGGAGCAATTAATTTAGGTAGTGATACAGATACAATTGCAGCTTGTACCGGAGGTCTAGCAGGTATTATTTATGGAATAAAAAGTATTAATTCAGACTGGAAAATTGATTTACGTAAATATTCTGAAATTATAGACATTTGTGAGCAATTTGATGATGTTTTATATAAATTAAATGGAAAAGAAATTAATAATAATACAGTAAATAAAAATGATATATTAAGAAGAATAGAAATTGTAAATAATGAAATAACTGACGTTCCAGCAGATGCATTAATTTGTGCCAATACATCTGGTAATTTAGGAAGAGGAGGAGAAGGTACAATATTTTCTAGAGCTGGAATAGAGTTAGAAAACAAATGCAAAGAATTTGACGAATTAAGTAAAGGTCAAGCTAAAGTAACAAGAGCATATAGGATTGATACAAAATATATTATTCATACAGTGGTACCAAAGTGGTATGATGAAAGTGAAACAAATCAAAATGAATTATTAGAAGAATGTTATAAAAATATTTTCAGAATTTCTGCAGATTATGATATTAAAAGTATTGCAATTCCTACACTTGGAATTGGTGCTTGTAGTGCGCCAGTAGATGTTGCAGTTAAAATTGCAATTGATGGTATAATAAATAACTTCTTTAGAAATCCTGATATAGATAAAATTTACATAGTTTGCAATGATTCTAGAATACAAAGAACATATATAGAATATTTAAACAGTTTATTAGATTAAAAAAAAACTTGGCAGTAGATGGTTTTTCTACCGCCAAGTTTTTTGTGCATGATATGTTTATTGAATTTCCGGATGTTTTCTTTGCAAATCTGCAAACATATCGTATTCTCTGTCTGCCTTTTTCATTATGGCAGAGGCTGTAAAATAACCCCCGAAAATGGCAACGATAAGAATAAAGATTGCAACTAGTATTACTATTGTATTATCCTTTTTCTTACTTTTTCCACCAAAGAGTGCTTTTGCAACTCTACCAAGGGCACTTGGAGCATTCCGAGCTACACTTATTGTATTATGTAGCTGGGCATAAGTGTTCCAACCTCCTGTCAAAATGGATGACAGAGTTCTTTCTTCCCAAGCGGTTTTTAATGATCTAATCCAAATATAAAAACCTGTGGGAACGATTGTAACAACTGTAAACAGATAAATTAAGTCTGCTGAAAGCTGTTCAATCTGTAAAATTACTTCAGGGTCTATGTCTGCCATCTGCAAGAATACAGGACTTATGATAAGCAAAAGATATGCATATACCATAGTAAATCCTGCTATTGCCATTACATAGCCGGCGACTACATATCGTCTGAAACTACCTCCAATTTCCTTCGATTCAGTCCAATAATAGCCCACATACCGGGCATTGGACCATGAGATCACGAAATTGAGTATCAACATTGCTACCAACAATAAAACTGCCATACACATTCTCCTTTTCTTGTTTTTTCTTTAGTGTTTCAGCTTTTAATTTTGCTGAATATTTATGTGTAACAATTATATTATATCATAATTTACATAAAAATAGAACATTTTAAGAAATGTTCTATTTTATATGATTAATATTTTACAATATCATTATATGTTTCTATTGCATAACTATCTGTCATACCAGAAATATATGTAATAATAGCTGTTTGATAGTCTTTAATATTATTCATATCATATAAAATTTTATTTTTTAAATGAGTCCTATCAGTTTCTATATTCCAATAGCAAGAAATCCACTTTATAAAAGTATCTATTACTTTTGTATAAAAAGGTTTAATATTGTTTAATTTTTCTAGAGTATTCATACCATCATAACATTCATTTAAAGTATTAAATATTTCATTAAGCACAAGACTAAAATATCTTTCTGAAGGTTTCATACATTTGTGTTTATAGATATATTTGTAATTAAATTGTTTTAACCTTTTTATTTTTTTAAATGTAGTTTCAGAAAATTTTAAGCCTTCTTCTAAAGAGGAATTAATACATAAATCAGCTATCAAATCACCTATAATATTAGTATTATTTAAATTTGCACTTCTAGGTTGTTCTAATAAATCATATAATTCGTTTAAATTACTATCTAGTATTCCCATAGAAATGGCATCTTCTATATCTCTGCCTAAATAAGAGATTTTATCAGAAATTTTAACAACACAACCCTCCCAAGTATATGGAGAATATTGGTTAAGTTTAATATAATCTTTTTCTAAATCGATAAATTCAGTTCTAGGTTTTAGAGAAATTTCATCAATTTCACCACAGTGAGATATAATACCATCTCTTACTGCATATGTTAAGTTTAGATTTTTTTCTTCGTTGTTAACATTTGTTAGCAATTCTATATTATCAACAAAATTTAAACCATTTCTTTCATGCCAAAAAGATTCTAAACCATTTTCCATACAGATTTTATTTAAAATTTGTTCACCTTTATGTCCAAAAGGGCTATGACCAATATCGTGTGATATAGAAATAGCTCTTGTTAAAGTGGTATTTAAACCTAATGCTTTTGCAATGGTATAACTTGTTGCATCAACATTATTTACATGTTCAATACGAGTACAAATATGATCATTTTTTGGTAAAAAGAATACCTGTGTTTTATGTTTTAATCTCCTATAAGCATTACAATATATAATTCTATCATAATCTCTTTCGAAATCAGAGCGTACATCATTTTCCTTTTTATATAATTCATCTTCTCTTGAAATTAAATTACTCCAATTTGGATTAGATGGAGTAGCAGAAACACTACTAAATTTAAAATCCATTTAAATACCTCCTATAATTTATATGATAATAGTTTATCAAATATCAAAAGAAAAGTATATGAAAAATATCAAGTTATATGTTAAAATATAGATAACTTAATATTAGTACATAAGAAAAGATAAGGGGGATATATTATGAAAAAAAAGAATATAAAAAAATATATAATTATAATGTTTATTGTACTTATTGCTGTTGTTATATTAAGGTCAATATATATAGATAATTTCGGAATATATTATCCTACTATTATAAAACAAATAAAGGCAAATCTAATATTTGGATATGATTTATGTGAATATGATATAATGTTAATAGATGTATATAAAGCAGCAAAAAACAACGATTATGAGTATGTAAAAGAAAATTATGCATATATAGCAGGTATTACTTTTCCAAAGTGGAGATGTAATATTTGTAAAAAGAAAGGTTTAAGTTATGATACACTATGTAGTGAGTGTGCTAATGCAACTAATAGATGTGAGATATGTAGTGGGATAAAAATATTAGATGATAAGACAAGAACTGATTATGAACATTATATTTGGGATATTGTATATCATTATTATGATTAAAAAGTATGTGTTTTTTACGCATACTTTTATTAAGGTTATTAAAAAAATTAAAAAAAGTACTTGATTTTTTTTAAAAAGAGAGTATAATATAACTTGTAAAGGTCAAAGAAAGTCAAAGTCAAAAAGAAAAATATAACTTTGACTTTTATACTAGAAGTCAAAGCAAAAGGAAGTGAAAAAATGAGAATATCAGATTTAATAGAAGATTTTATAAAAGATATGTTAAAAACAGAAGATGAATTAGAAATACAAAGAAATGAACTTGCGGAACATTTTAATTGTGTGCCTTCACAAATAAATTACGTAATATCCACACGATTTAAACCATCACAAGGTTATTATGTAGAAAGTAGAAGAGGAGGTGGCGGTCACATAACAATTAAAAAGATACATGTAACACAAAGTAATTATTTAATGCATATAATAACAAGCATTGGAGATACATTAACATCAAAAGAAGTAGATATTTTCATAAGTAACTTATTATCAGACGAAATTGTGACTAAAAAAGAAGCTAAACTTTTAAAAGTAGCGACAAGTGATAATGTACTTAATGTACCTATCGATATAAAAGATAATTTACGAGCAAGAATATTTAAGAACATGTTAATAAATTTAGTAGAAGATTAATTGGCAGACGTAATTAGTCACCAACTAAAATTAGAGATTTTAAATTTAAGGAGGTTTTTATTATGAAATGTCAAAATTGTGGTAGAAAAGAAGCAAATGTAAAATATACACAAATTATTAATGGTGTAAAAAAAGAAATAAATTTATGTGAAGATTGTGCAAAGGAATTAGGAATAGGAAGAGAACTTAACTTTAATATGTCTATGAATTTGCCAAGCTTTTTAGGTGGATTTTTTGATGAATATAATATGGATTCTTTTATTCCAACAATCGGAGCTTTAAGAGAAGAAGGATGCAATACTTGTGGTACAACATATAATGAATTTGCAAATACAGGATTATTTGGTTGTATGGATTGCTATGATATATTTGCAGATAGATTAGATCCAATATTAAGAAATATACAAGGCTCTAACAGACATGTTGGTAGAAAAGCAAAAAGTTTGGACAAATCTATCGTAAAAAATATGGAAGCTAAAAAGAAAGAATTAGAAAAGAATAAAGAAGCAAAGAAAGAAAATAAAAAGACTAAAGAATCTTTAGAAGAAGAATTAAAACAAGCTATTAAAGAAGAAAGATATGAAGATGCAGCAAAATTAAGAGATGAAATAAAAAAATGAATGGCGATAAATAATTCTTTAGGAGGTAATAAATATGCTAAATTGGTATTTACAAAGTGGAAAGGATTCTGATGTAATAGTAAGTTCAAGAATAAGATTAGCAAGAAATATATCAAAATATCCATTTGAAACAAAATGTAATGAAACAAAAAAAGAAGAAATAACTAAGTTAATAGAAGAAGCTATTAGTGGTAACAAATATGGAATTAAACTTTTAAAATTAAAAGATATGGATGATGTTACTATTAATAGTTTAATAGAAAAAAGATTAATAAGTCCAGACTTTGTAAGAGGTAAAGAAAAATCTAAAGCAATACTTATAAATGATGATGAAAATGTATGTGCAATGATACATACAGATGATCACATTAGTTTACAAGTATTTGGAGCAGGTCTAGAGTTAGACAATTTATTAAATCTAATTATTGAGTTAGATGAATATTTAGATGAAAAGTTAAAATTTGCATTTAACGAAAAATATGGATTTTTAACAGCATGCCCATTAGAGGCAGGAACAGCGATGAAGGCATCTGTAATGGTACATTTACCAGCATTGCAAATTACAGGTAATATGGGAAAAGTTTTAGAAATAATAAATAATTTTGGTATGAATGTAACAGGAATTCATGGGGAAGGTAGCAAATCCGAAGGCGCATTATATCAAATATCTAATAAACAAACTCTAGGAATTTCTGAAAAAGAAATTATAAAGAAATTAAAATTAATAACAGATAAAATAATAGAGCAAGAGAGAATTGCAAGAAAATACTTAGGAAAAAATAGGTTAAATTTAGAAGACAGATTATATAGAGATTATGGTATTTTAACAAACTGCAGAAAAATTTCAGAAAGTGAATGTAAGGATTTATTATCAACATTAAAATTAGGAACAGATTTAGGAATTGTTAATGAACTAACAGACTTAAAAATAAATAAATTATTATTATATACACAAGACGCAAACTTACAAAAATATTTAGGAACAAAATTAGAGGGAATAGATTTAGATGCTAAAAGAGCAGAAATTATTAAAACAATTATAAAAGAGTAAGGAGGTAGATATTTATGACATATAAATTTACAAATAGTGCTCAAAATGTTTTAGAGATTGCAAAAGAAATTGCAATAGAATTAGGACATAATTATATAGGAACAGAACATATATTGTATGGTTTAACAGAAGAGGAAAATGGTGTTGCAAGTAAAGTTTTAGAAAACCAAAATATAAATTCTGAAAACGTATTAGAAGAAATAGAAAATTTAATAGGTAGAGATGAAGGAAGAACTATAACAAGTTTAGGTTTTACGCCAAGAACTAAAAGAGTGTTAGAAAATGCATTTTTAGAGGCAAGAAAACTAGACTCAGATTATATAGGAACAGAACATATTTTAATAGGAATAATGAGAGAAGCAGATAGTATTGCTGTGAGAATCTTATTAGATTTAGGAATTAATCCACAAAAATTATATAATGAAATAGTAAAAGTATTAGAAGAAGATGAAGATATAAACAGCAGTGATGGTTCTCAAAGTAGAAAAACAGGAAGTTTTAATTCTACACCAACATTAAATCAATATGGAACAGATCTAACTAAAAGTGCAAGTCTAGGGAAATTAGATCCTGTAATTGGAAGAAAGAATGAAATAGAAAGAGTTATCCAAATTCTTTCTAGAAGAACAAAAAATAATCCTTGTTTAATTGGTGAACCAGGTGTTGGTAAAACAGCTGTAGTAGAAGGATTAGCAGAAAAAATTGTTCAAGGCGATGTTCCAGAAATTTTAAAGGATAAAAGAGTTGTAACAATCGATTTGTCTAGTATGATTGCTGGTGCAAAATATAGAGGAGACTTCGAAGAAAGAATAAAGAAAGCTTTAAATGAAGTAAAAAAAGCCGGAGATGTAATTCTATTTATAGATGAGATTCATACAATAGTAGGTGCAGGTTCAGCAGAAGGTGCTATAGATGCGGCAAATATTCTAAAACCTTTATTAGCAAGAGGTGAAATTCAATTAATTGGTGCTACAACTTTAAATGAATATAGAAAATATATAGAAAAAGACAGTGCTTTGGAAAGAAGATTTAGTCCTGTAACTGTTAATGAACCAACTCATGAAGAAACTGTAGAAATCTTAAAGGGTATAAGAGATAAATACGAAGCTCATCATAATATAAAAATTACAGATGAAGCTATAAATGTAGCAGTAGAATTATCTAGCAGATATATTAATGATAGATTTTTACCAGATAAAGCAATAGACTTAATAGATGAAGCTTCTTCAAAAATTAGATTATCTTCTTTAGAAGAGCCAGATAGTTTAAAAGAGATGGAAGAAAAAATAGAAAAGATGAATCAAGAAAAAGAAGCTGCTGTAAAAGTACAAAAATTTGAGAAGGCTGCTAAAATAAGAGATGAAGTAAATAAATTAAAAGAAGAGTTAGAAACAGAGAAAAATAAATGGAAAAGTAAAAAGACAAAAGCAATTCCAAAATTAACAGAAGAGGATATTGCTAAGACAATTGCAAGTTGGACAGGAATTCCAGCTGCTAAAATAACTCAAGATGAAAATAAGAAATTAAAGAACTTAGATAAAGAATTGCATAAAAGGGTAATTGGTCAAAATGAAGCAGTAGAAGCAGTTGCAAAAGCAATAAGAAGAAGTAGAGTAGGACTTAAAAATCCTAATAGACCAATAGGTTCATTCTTATTCTTAGGTCCAACAGGTGTTGGTAAAACAGAATTATCTAAAGCATTGGCGGAAAGCTTATTTGGTACAGAAGATGCTATGATAAGAATTGATATGTCAGAATTTATGGAACCACATTCTGTTGCTAAATTAATTGGTGCACCTCCAGGATATGTTGGCTTTGATGATGGTGGTCAATTAACAGAAAAAATAAGAAGAAAACCATATTCTGTAATATTGTTTGATGAAATAGAAAAAGCACATCCAGATGTTATGAATATGTTATTACAAATTCTAGAAGATGGTAGATTAACAGACAGCCAAGGTAGAACAGTTAACTTTAAGAATACAGTAATAATTATGACATCAAATATTGGTGCAAGATTAATTACAGAGAAAAAATCTCTAGGATTTACAAATTCATCAAAAAAGGATGAAAATAAGGAATATGAAGAAATCAAGAAAAACGTAATGGCAGAATTAAAGAAACAATTAAGACCAGAATTTATAAATCGTATTGATGATATTATAGTATTCCATAAATTAAATGATGATGAAATTAACAGTATTATAGACTTATTATTAAAGAATGTAGAACAAAGATTGGTAGAACAAGGTTTAAATATTAAAATTGATAAATCTGTTAAAGAATTAATTGCTAAGAAAGGTGTAGACAAAGAATTTGGTGCAAGACCACTTCGTAGAGCAATACAAAATATTGTAGAAGACAAATTAGCAGAGGAAATACTAGATGGAAATATTAAACCTGGTGTAGAAGCAAAATTAGTAGCAAAAAACGATAAAGTAGAATTAAAAGTAAAAGCTACAAAATAATAAAATGGGGATTTGGGGACGTTCCTCAAATCCCTATAAGGAAGATTCAAAAGGCTTCAAAACAGCAATGGAAGAAGAGGCTAGAAATCTTTCTAAAAGCATTAATGCTTATTGTGACGAACATAAGTAAACCTCAACCGAAGAAGCAGACGGTTATGATGTAAATGCCGTATGCTTTTTTTGTTATGTAAATGAAAAAAAGAAATGCCATAAATTCATTTTTTTAGTTATTGAAAATTGTGAAATAGTAAATCCTCTATTTAGTAACGAAAGCTAAATAGAGGATTTTCTGTTGCATAAAATTTACCGAATTAGCTAATATTTGAAATTTAAGTAAATATGTGCTAAAATTGTACTGCAAAAAATGTATAAAGAATATGTAAACTTGCTAAATGTAGCGAGGAATTAAGAAAGGAGAAACAACATGAGAAAACTTAAAAACTGTAAGATTTATGATCTGTATGGACGGAGAATGCAAGAGGAGGAAAATCCACATTTTGTAATAATTGTTGCAGATGGAGAAGACGACAAGACAATATGTGAGTACGGAATTCTGAATAAAGACAGATTTGAGCAAGCAGATGAGGGAGTATATAACATTGAATCATTTGCAGAAATGCCGGCGACGGATACAACCATAACAGAAAAAGGTTGTATTTTTTGTGCGGCAATGCCAAAAAATTCAAGAAGTACTATTCCCACATGGCCCATGTTTGTGAAATATAAAACAGAGAATATAAATGTAGGCGATGAAGAAATTTCAATCGTATGCATATCTAATGAAAGAGTTCAAGTGTTGAAAACAAAACTTTCAGATACCAACGATGCTGGCTTCAAAGTTGGAAACAGTTTTTACAGAGTTGGTGTGATGTAAGAAAATTTAAAATCTAAAATTTTTTGCAGTAATAAAAAAACAGCCCGCGCTTTTATAACAAAGCACGAGCTGTTTTTTTATTTGTTATTAATTAAATCATTCATATTATACATTCCATTATCTTTGTTAACTATGTATTTAGCAGCCATAACCGCACCATTTGCAAAAACAGTTCTAGAATAACATTTATGTGTTATTTCTAATGTTTCATGCTCGCCAAAGAATTGTACTGTATGTTCACCTACGATATTTCCACCTCTAATAGAAGAAAATCCGATTTCTAATTTATTTCTTTTTTCATGTTTATTGTGTCTGTCAAATTCGTAAATCATCTTGTTATCTTTAGCTTCATTAATGCTATCTGCTAAAAATAAAGCTGTTCCACTTGGGCTATCTATTTTTCTATTATGATGGGTTTCTATAATTTCGATATCAGTATCTGGCAATTCTTTAGCTAAAGATGCTACGATTTTTGCCATTAAATTTATATCATATGACATATTAGCAGATTTAAAAACAGGAATATCTTTTGAATAATTTTCTATTTCATTTAATTGTTCTTCTGTAAATCCAGTTGTTGCAATAACTATAGGAACATGATTTTCCTTAGCATATTTTAAGATATTTAAAGTAGCAACTGGAACAGAAAAATCAATTATAACATCTGGTTTTTCTTCTATGTCTGAAGTATTTGTATAAACTGGATATGTATAAATTCCAGTATTCTCTTTATCAACACCACCAAGAAGTAAAATATCTTTATCATTATCTATTACATTTGCAACTTCTTGTCCCATTTTACCATTTATTCCATTTATTAATACTTTCATTTAATTTGATCCTTTCTATATCGCCAAAGGTAAATAAAACTAATTAAAATCTTACAAACAAAATTGTTAAAAAGATATAAGCATATCTATAAACCATTTTTAGCTTGTATTTCTTATTTAAATATTTAAAAAATTCAACTGTAGCACAATATTTGTCTACAAATGTAACTATGTAACTTTCTTTATATTTAGGCAATTTTACAGTTAAAGGCCACATATGTTTTACTATTACATCTTTTTCTAAATCATTTAGAGTGAAATTTTTTAAAGAATTTTCTAAGGCGATTTTAGGATGAGAAAAAGCATGTAGTTCTTTAAATGAATTAACCTTTCTAGGTTCATGCCAGTCATATAAAAAGAAATCGTGAAGCATAGCAGCACGAGCTGCTGAGAAATAATCTAATTTAAATTTTTTACATATTAAATAAGTATAATATGCAACATGCAAGCAGTGGTTATAACATGACGTGCTAGAATGTTGCATATAATTGTTCATTTCTTTTACCTTTTCATGTAAGCGAATATCATTTATTATATTTTTAAATTCTAAATAATTTTCTTCATTTTTTAATTTTTTAAAAAACATTTATTCACATCCCATATTATTTTTACTTATATATATATTATATCATAGGAGATATATTATGTGAATAAAGTTAATTAAATCTTAACAATTTAAATTAATCCAAAATTTTTTAAAGAAGTTCTTAATTTTTCTTGATTTTTTTCAGATAATCTAACTAGTGGAAGTCTAGGAACTCCGAAATTGTATCCCATCATATTTAAAGCTTCTTTTACAGGTATAGGATTAACTTCACAGAATAAGCTTCCTACCAAATCTATTGCATCTAATTGCATTTGTGTAGCTTCTGTAATATTTCCATCAAAGAAATTTTGAACCATATCATGTGTATATTTGGGTGCAACATTTGAAAGAACAGATATAACACCAAGTCCACCTAAAGATAGAATTGGAACGATTTGGTCATCATTTCCAGAATAAATATGTAAATTATCTTTACATAGGTCTGCTATTTTTGCAACTTGTGAGATATTACCACTAGCTTCTTTTACAGCTACAATATTTGGTATTTTAGAAAGTTCTAAACAAGTTTCTGGAGTGATGTTTACACCAGTTCTACTAGATACACTGTATACAATTATAGGTAAAGATGTAGAATTAGCTATTGCTTTGTAATGTTCTACTAAACCTGCCTGTGTTGTTTTATTATAATATGGTGTTACAACTAATAAAGCATCTGCACCAACAGATTCTGCGTATTTTGACATTTCTATTGCAGAAGCAGTATTATTAGAACCTGTTCCAGCAATTACAGGAATTCTACCATTAACTTTATCTATAGCATATTTAATGGTATCTTTTTTTTCTTTTTCTGTCATTGTAGAAGATTCGCCAGTAGTACCACATACTATAATACTATCAACACCTTCTGAAATTTGGAATTCTATTAATTTTCCAAACTCTTCGAAATTTACGCCATCATTTGTAAATGGTGTGGAGATGGCAGTACCACAACCTTTAAAAATAATTTTTTTCATAATAACATCTCCTATAGAGATTTTTTAGCATATATAATTATATGTAGCTATTTTCTATGTTATTATATGATATAATTTATAAAAAATAAATAATTTCTGGAAAATATCTAAAAAATACTATATAATTATTACTAGATAAAAGGAGGAGAATGATGACTGCATCTCAAGAAGATTATTTAAAATCAATATATATATTAATATTACATAAAAATGAAGCAAGAGTTACAGATATAGCAGACTATTTACAAGTTAGTAAAGCAAGTGTGAATAGAGCCTTAAAATCTTTAAAAGAGCTAGGGCTTGTGGATTATGAAACATATGGAGAGATAAAATTAACAGAAAAGGGAAAAGAAGAAGCTACTAACATTATTAAAAAACATAATGTTTTAAAAGCGTTTTTAATTCAAATTTTAAATGTTAATAACGAAACAGCAGAAGAAGAAGCAAAAAAAATGAAACATGCTATTTCTGAAGATACTGTAAATAAATTTTCTGATTATATTAAAAGCATTATAAAAGTTGATGAATTAAAATGTAACTATAGTCCAGAAAATGAAAGATGTCAAAATTGTATAAAATTAAAAAAGAAAAAATAATCGCAAATGTATTTTGCGATTATTTTTAGCACTAAAAAATTTAGAAGGGAAAAAAGGAACGTCCCCAAATCCCGGGGAATGTCCCAAATCCTTAGAAACTTTCCCAAAAAAACTATTTTTCTATCATTTTTTCTACTATTTGTATTGCGTTTGATGCTGCACCTTTTCGTATATTATCAGCAACTACCCAAAGATTTACACCATTTTCTACACTAAAATCTCTTCTAATTCTCCCTACGAAAACCTCATCGTGTCCATTTGCATTTGTAGCTATAGGATAAACTTCAGAAGATGGATCATCTTGAACGATTATTCCTTCAAAATTTTTAAGTGTTTCTACTAATTCAGAAAGTTCAAATGGCTTTTCAAATTCAACATTTATAGATTCGCTATGTGAATTTTCTACTGGAACCCTAACTGTAGTTGCAGTTATTCTTAAATCTGGTTTCTTTAAAATTTTTCTTGTTTCATTTATCATTTTCATTTCTTCTTTGGTATAACCATTTTCTGTGAATACATCTATATGTGGCAAACAATTATTATAAATTGGGTATGGGAATTTTTCTAATTTATTAATTCCTTTTCTACCATTTTCTAAATCGTTTAACCCTTTTTGACCTGCTCCAGAAACAGCTTGGTATGTAGAATATACAATTCTTTTTATTGTATATTTATCATCTAAAGCTTTTAATGGTAAAACAGCTTGTATAGTAGAACAATTTGGATTTGCAATTATTCCATGATTATTTTTTATTTCTTCTGGATTAACTTCTGGTACAACTAATGGTACATCTTTATCCATTCTGAATGCACTACTATTGTCTACTACAATACAACCTTTTGAGGCTGCAATTGGAGCATATTTTTTAGATGTCTCGCCACCAGCAGAAAATATTGCAAAGTCAAATCCCTCATCAAAAGAATGTTCAGTTAATTCTTTTACAACATATTCTTTATTCATAAATGTAACTTTTTTGCCAGCAGATTTATTTGAGGCAAATAAAACATATTCACTAATTGGTAGATTTTTTTCTTCTAATACTTTTAGTGCAGTTCTACCTACTACACCTGTAGCACCTACAATTGCTAATTTGTAATTTTTCATATTAAGCACCTCGGCTTTAAATAGTAACAAGAATTATATTTATAATTTCTTATAGTACATATTATATTCTAAACAATAAAAAAATGCTAGTTAAAACTAACAAATATATGATAGAATATTGTCGAAATACAAAAGACATAGGAGGGGATTAAATGAAAAAGAAATTAGCAGTAATAATAGCTATATTGCTAGTAATTGCTATTGTTATTGGAATTACAGTATCAAATCTAAGATTTAGAGGAGATTTAACAGAAATTAGTTCAGAAAAACAATTACAAAAAATAGTCGATGGATATAATTCATCAGTAGGATCAAGCGTGGCTGCAGCATTTATATGTCCATTAATTGCGTTGCCTACTCGTAGTTTCTCTGGTGGAATTATAGAAGATGCAAGTTCGACGCAATCTTCTGGTGGATATAATATTCCACAGCCAAGAACATCTACTGCAAATAGTACGAAATCTTATGATTCTATAGTGCCAAGTACATATACGGAATCAAGTACTTCAGACTATTCAACAACAAATATACAAGTAGAAAATGTGGATGAGGCAGATATTGTAAAAACAGATGGTGAATATGTATATTCAATTTCAGACGATACAGTATATATAACATATGCAAAAAATCCAACTGAGATGAATGTGGTAGCAAAGATAGAAGAACCATTGAGTAATATATATCCAGAAGATTTAATATTACAAAATAATAAATTAGTAGTTATTTCTGGAAATAATACGAAAACAATTGTTAAGGTTTATGATTTAGCAGATATAGAAAATCCGGACAAAATAAAAGAATTTGAAATAAATAAGGAATATTATACATCAAGGTATATAAATGGTAATTTATATGTAATTTCATCTGGAAGAGTATTAAGCGAAGGAAATTTAGAATATGTAGAAGATGGTGCTACTGTAAATCCAGATAAACCAAATGCATATAAAATAAATGACTTATATACAAGGATGCAAACAGTTATAGCATCATATAATTTAAATACACCAGAAAATAAAATTAAAGTTCAATCATATTTAATGGATGTAGAGAATGCATATATATCAGAAAAAAATATGTATTTAATTGATAATGGATATAGTGGAAGCAGAGATGTAGAATTTAGCGATATATTTGGACTAAAAGGACTTTTAGGAATTGGAGATGCAATAGAAGAGAGTGACAGTACTTATGGTTCAAACATATATAAATTTAATTTTAAAGAAGATGGAAGTGTAGAATATCAAACTAAAACTCAAGTAGAAGGAACAACAATAGACCAATTTTCTTTAGATGAAAAAGATGATAATTTAAGAATTGCATTATATACAACAAAAGGATCAAGAGTAGTAGTCCTAGATAATAATTTAAAACAATTAGGAGAAACAGCATATCTTGCTAAAGGGGAAAAAATGTATTCAGCAAGATTTGTAGGGGATAGAGCATATCTTGTAACATATAAAAATGTAGATCCATTATATTCTATAGATTTAAGTGACCCAGCAAATCCAAAAGCTTTAGGAGCTTTAAAGATTCCAGGATATAGTACATATTTACAGCCATATGATGAAAATCATATTATTGGTTTTGGTTTCCAAACAGAAGAAATTGTTAGAAGAAATTCTTTAGGAAGAGTTACTTCAAGTTCTTCAAAAGTTACAGGAATGAAAATGGCATTATTTGATGTTACTGATATAAGTAATCCAAAAATGATATCAGAGGAAGTAATAGGAGATTCTAAAACAAATTCTACTGTTTTAGAAAATCATAAAGCACTATTATTAGATAAAGAAAGAAATCTATTAGCAATTCCTATAAAAAATTATACGACAGATTTAAGTATTACAGAAGAAGATGATATATCTTCTGCTACAAAGTCATACACAAGTTACTTAAAGAGTAGAACATATAACAAAGTTGGATATGCAGTATATAGTTTAGATATAGCAAATGGATTTAATTTAAGAGGAATAATAACACATGATGTTAATTCTAATGCCTATACTTCAGATATTAGAGGCTTATACATAGATGATACAGTATATACTGTTTCAAATAAGGAAATTAAAGCAAATAATATAGATACATTAGCAGAAATTAAAGAAGTTTTATTTGATTAAGGGGGATAAATATGGGAAAAATTTATAAAAAAGAAGTTAGCAATTATTCAGGAATGCCAGCAGCATCATTAACATTAGGAATTATATCAATACTTACAATTATATTTTGGTATATGTCGTTAATTACAGGAATTTTGGCAATAGTTTTTGGTGTTAAATCTATACATAGAATTAATAGTAAATTAGGAAAAGCAGGAATGGTATTAGGAATTATAGGTGTTTCTCTCTGTTGTTTTATATACTTATGGTTTATATTTGCTATTTTAATGCAATAAATGATGAATAAAGGAGTAAAAAATGAATGTATATGATATTCAAGATTTACAAAATGTAGAGACTTTATCAGCATATGTAGATCTACAAGCGATTTTTCAGCTAATAATACTTATATTAATAGTAATTATTTCCATATGTACTATAATTTATATTCAGAAAAATATAAAATTAAACAAAAATACAAATAAAGTTATAAGATATGGAACAAAAAAATTTTTTGTTTTGGGAATAATTAATTTAATAGTTCTTTGTTTCTTAAAATATGTTGATCGACCTTCTTCTTATATAGGCTTGGACATAGAAAAAGCTTCAATACAATACAATATTTTTATAATAATTTTATTTATTATATATATACTTTTATTAACGCCTCAAGTATACACAATTATACAATTAAGAAAAAATATAAAAAAAGAAGGTACAAATAAAATTGAAAAAATAAATGGTAAAAGCACAATTTTATTGGTAATAGGAACAATAATAGTATATGCTGGGTCAATTTTTATGATTATTTTAAGATAAAGATATGAAATTTGCATAGAAATTAATATAGCAAAATACTTGCAAAATAAAAATATCATGATATAATAGATGCACATAAAAAAAGACAAAATAAGGACAACACAGTTATAAATTAGTCTTTAAGAGAGCTAGATGTATGCTGAAATTCTAGTAAGATAAAATATAATTGTTATCACCTTATATGTTGCGAAACTGAACTAATAGTAAGTTTTGTCGTATATTCTGCGTTAAAGAAATTAGAGAGAATAACGTAAGTTATTAAATTAGGTGGTACCGCGGAATTATGCCCTTTTCGTCCTAAACAGGATGAAAAGGGCTTTTTGATTGTTGATTTTACAATACTTTAGTAAAGTGAAATCCCTAATAAAAAATAAAAGAAGGAGGAATTACAGTGTACAAAAAAGTAGAACTTAAAGACGGTTTTGTAGGCATGGAAAATGATGTAGCAAAACTATGGAAAGAAAAAGACATTGTTAAGAAAAACTTTGCAATGAACGAAGGAAAAAGATACTTCACATTTTATGATGGACCTCCAACAGCAAATGGAAGACCACATGTTGGACATATCGAAACAAGGGTAATGAAAGACATTATACCAAGATACAAAGTAATGAAAGGTTACAAAGTATTAAGAAAAGCTGGTTGGGATACACATGGACTTCCAGTTGAACTAGAAATAGAAAAAGAATTAGGAATTTCAGGAAAACAACAAATAGAAGAATATGGTGTAGAAAAATTCGTAAAGAAATGTAAAGAAAGTGTTTTCACATATGTTCATCTATGGGAAGAAATGACAAACAAAGTAGGATTCTGGGTAGATATGGAAAAACCATATGTAACATATCATAATGAATATATAGAATCTGTATGGTGGGCACTTAAAGAAATGTGGAAAAAGGGATTACTATATGAAGGTCATAAAGTAATGCCATATTGCCCAAGATGTGGAACAGCACTTTCATCACATGAAGTTGCTCAAGGGTATAAAGATGTAAAAGATTTAACTTGTATAGCTAAATTTAAAGTAAAAGGTGAAGAAAATAAATATATTTTAGCTTGGACAACAACACCTTGGACATTACCTTCAAACTTAGCATTATGTGTTAATAAAGCATACACATATGCAGATGTAAAAGTAAATGTTGGAACTGAGGAAGAACCAAAATATGAAGTATATGTTTTAGCTAAAGATTTGGTAGAAACAGTATTAAAAGACAAAGAATATGAAGTCTTAAAAGAATATAAAGGAACAGAATTATTAGGAACAAAATATGAACAACTAATGCCATTTGCAAAAGTAGATGGAAAAGCATTCGAAGTAATCCATGGGGACTATGTAACATTAACAGACGGTACAGGAATAGTACACATTGCACCAGCATATGGTGAAGACGATAGTTTAGTTGCAAAACAAAATGGAATAACTTTTGTAAACTTAGTAGACAAAGAAGGAAAATTTGTTCCGGAAGTAGAACCTTGGGCAGGCAAATTCGTAAGAGATTGTAATGAAGGTATCTGTAAATGGTTAGAAGAAGAAAATAAATTGTTCAGTAAAGAAAAACATCTACACTCTTATCCACATTGCTGGAGATGTGACACACCACTTTTATATTATCCAAAAGAAAGTTGGTTTGTTGCAATGAGCAAACTAAGAGACAATTTATTAAAAAATAATGACACAATAAATTGGATGCCAGAAACAATTAAAACAGGAAGATTTGGAAAATTCTTAGAAAATGTTATAGATTGGGGAATCTCAAGAGATAGATATTGGGGAACTCCACTTCCAATTTGGACTTGTGAATGTGGTCACCAAGAATGTATTGGAAGTATAGCAGAATTAAAAGAAAAAGGAATAAATGTACCAGACGATATAGAACTTCATAAACCATATATTGATGATGTACATTTAAAATGTCCACACTGTGGAAAAGAAATGACAAGAGCAAAAGAAGTTATAGATTGTTGGTTCGATTCTGGTTCAATGCCTTTTGCACAATGGCATTATCCATTCGAAAACAAAGAAATATTCGAAGCAAACTTCCCAGCTCAGTTTATTTCAGAAGCTATAGACCAAACAAGAGGATGGTTCTATACACTACTTGCAGTTTCTACATGTTTATTTGATAAATCATCATATGAAAACTGTATAGTATTAGGACATGTTCTAGATGATAAAGGACAAAAAATGTCTAAATCTAAAAAGAATGGTGTAGATCCATTTGAATTATTAGATACAGTTGGAGCAGATGCTACGAGATGGCATTTCTATACATGTAGCGCACCATGGATTCCAACAAGATTATCTGTAAAAAGTGTACAAGAAACACAAAGAAAATTCTTAAGTACATTATGGAATGTATATTCATTCTATGTTCTATATGCAGAAATAGACCAATTTAATCCATTAAACTACAAAGACTTTAAAGTAACAAATGTAATGGATAAATGGATACTTTCTAAAATGTATACATTAATAAAAGAAGTAGATGCAAAATTAGATAAATATGACATAACAGGAGCTGCTTTATTAATAGAAGACTTTACAGATGAACTTTCTAATTGGTATGTTCGTAGAAATAGAGAAAGATTCTGGGCAAGCGGAATGGAAGATGACAAAGTTGGAGCATATGTAACTTTATATAATGTTTTAGTAAATTTAGTAAAAGTTGCAGCACCATTTGTACCTTTCATAACAGACGAAATTTACCAAAACTTAGTTGTTAATTTAGATAAAGAAGCACCAGAAAGTGTACATCTATGCTTATGGCCAGAAGTAAATGAAGCTGAAATAGATAAAGACTTAGAAAAAGAAATGGACTTAGCATACAAGATTGTTAAATTAGGTAGAAGTGCAAGAAATGCAGCTAATATCAAAAATAGACAACCACTTTCAGAAATGCTAATTTCTGTAGGAACACTTCCAGAATACTATGGAGACATCGTAAAAGATGAATTAAATGTAAAAGAAGTTGTTCTAGGAGCAGATATGTCTAAATATGTTGACTTCGAAATAAAACCAAATCTACCAGTTTTAGGAAAAGAATATGGAAAACTAATACCAAAAATAAGAGAAGCAATCTCTAAACTAAATCAAATGGATTTAGCAAACAAAGTAAAAAACGGTGGAGTAGAATACATCGAAGTAGAAGACGAACAAATACCATTAGACGAATCTAACTTATTAGTAACAATGCAAGGTAAAGAAGGATATGCCTTCGCAGGTGAAGGTGAACTTGGAGTTGTATTAGAAACAACAATAACACCAGAACTAAAAGAAGAAGGATATTTAAGAGAAATTTTATCTAAAGTACAAAACATGAGAAAAGATAGAGACTTCGAAGTATTAGATAGAATAAACTTATACTTTGCAAATTGTGATACATTAAAAGATGTTATAGAAAAATATAAAGAACAAATAATGAAAGACACTTTAGCAGACAATATCTTCTACAATGAAAAAAGAGACAACTATGTTGAAACAAAAATAAATGATGAAAAAATAGATATAGATGTTGAAGTAGTAAAATAATATTTAAAAATGAACTTTAGGGACGGTCCTCGCAGGGATTTGGGGACGTTCCTTAAATCCCTTTTTTGAACTTTAGGGACGGAGCTTAAAGTTCACTGGGTAGACATAAATAAAAAGTAAGAGAAAAGTCTTAAAAACTTTATTAAAAAAATCATAATAAAAATATATAAAGAAGTAGAAAATTAAGAAGATACTTAAAATTTCTACTTCTTTATTAAGTTTGTTGAAATTAAAAATATAATAAAAAAATTTTTAGTAGTTAAAAAATTATCGATTAAGTAAATAAACTCCGAAATTTAAATATGTTGCAAATAATGTCCATAATAAGTATGGAACCTGTAACCATGCAGCAGTTTTATGCTTTTCATAAAATCTAGCTATCATAATAATGATTAAAATTGCAAGAATTATAATCCATATAAAAGCAAATAATCTCCATTTGAATAAGAAGAAAGCAATAGGCCAAAGAGCATTAAAAAACAATTGTAAATAGTAGATAGAATTTATTTTTGAATCTACCAATGAATTACTTGCTAATATTCCGTATGAAATCCCCATTAAGATATAAAGAATTGTCCATACAATAGGAAAAGTCATACTAGGTGGTGATAAAGGTGGCTTTTGCAAAGAATTATAATCAATGCTTCCAGAAATAATAAATCCAACTATACTACCAATAAGAACAGGAACTATTATTGATTTTAAATAAGTTTTAAATTTTTTTGACATTTCGAACCTCCATATTACTATTTTATTAAAATAAATAGAAATTATACATTATAAAAAAACTAATTTGCAAGCTGGAAGCTAGTAATATAAATCGATACAAAGGAAAATGAACTTTAAGGAGTGCACTTAAAGTTCATAAAGTTCACATTGAAAATTAACATAATGTGTAGTATAATTATAAAAGATTGTAAAATGCAATTAGCCACGTTTTTATAGTTAAAAGAGGAAAAATAAGGAAATGAGAAAAACGGAAGTAACCAATCTAATGTTACTCTCTTTAGACCTAAAGAGAGTAGATGAGTTTAAAGTTGCAGAAGAGGCAGAGAACTTGAAGAATGTGATAACTATTCAAGGAATAGAAAACACAATAGTTTACTTCTGCAGAAATTCCGAAGTGTCAGAATGCCTTGTTTCTGAACTTACAATGCTTGAAGTCTGTAGCATAATTATTCTATCTATAATGGGATATGATTATGCTTGGTTATTAAAAATATTTGATATGCCAATTGACTTTAAGAAAGAATTGTCTAAACAGGGAAAGACTCAAATTCAAAGATGTAAAACTGTGAAACAGTTCATTGAAGAATATATTAAAAAGTAAAGTAACTGTTAACCACGTGGCCGAAAAATATACCAGCTTTATTGCTGGTTTTTTTCGTTATATTCAACCAAAATAAGACTATTAAAAATTTATAAATATAATAAATTAATAAGTCTATAAAATTTATTAAATTTATTGTAAAAAAAATGCTATTTTTATATAATATTTTTAGTTTGTAATAGGGGGAATAAAAAATGGCAAATTCAAAATTAATAGTAGTAGAAGGACCACAAGGCGCAGGAAAAACAACGATTACGGATTATTTAAGATATACTATTCCGTATACAAATTTATATAGATTATGTGGAACTGCAGATAGCACGCCTACAGGCAAGAAAAAAGCAGAAACTATGTATAAAGATTTAATAGAATATTTAAAAAAGATGGGAAATCAAAGTATAAATTTAGTATTTGATAGAACATTTTTTACAGAAGAAAATTATTGTAGATTAAAATATAAAGAGTACTCATTTACAGATGTTTATGAAGAATTGCTAGATGATTTCGCTAAATTAGACTTTGAAATTTACTATGTTACACTATACTTAGAAGATGAAAGTTTATATACTCAAAGATTAAAAAGGGATAATAAAGCAGTACCCCAATATGCTAAATTCGAAGCAGAGAAAAGCATAAATCAACAAAAAGTATATTTAGAAATGTCTGATGAAATAGAAAAGAAATATCCTAATATACATTGTTTAAAAATAGAAAATAGTAAAGATTTAGAATTAACAAAGCAAGAATTAAAAGAAAAAATAGGTTTTTAAACCTTGAGTATACATAAAAAATATAGTATAATAAGTTTGGAATTTTGTTGAATTTTCTATTATACAGAAAACTCAATTTACAATATATATAGATAGGAGATTTTAAAAGTGAACGTTTCAGATTTTTATTATGACTTACCAGAAGAATTAATAGCACAAACACCTATAGAAAAAAGAGATGAATCAAGATTAATGGTTTTAAATAGAGCAAACCAAACTATAGAACATAAAACATTTAAAGACATAATAGATTACTTAGAACCAGGAGATTGTTTAGTAAGAAATAATACAAAAGTAATACCAGCAAGATTATATGGGAAAAAAGCAACAGGAGCAAAAATAGAATTTCTTCTATTAAATAGAATAGAAGGAGATATATGGGAATGTATTGTAAGACCAGGACATAAATTAAAACCTGGTACAGAAGTAGAATTTGGAGATGGAATATTAAAAGCAAAAGTACTAGATGTAATGGAAGGTGGAACAAGAAAAGTAGAATTTAAATATGAAGGAATATTTAACGAAATTCTAGATAAAATTGGTTTAATGCCACTTCCACCATATATTCATGAATCTTTAAAAGATAATGATAGATATCAAACTGTTTATGCCAAATATGAAGGTTCAGCAGCAGCACCAACAGCAGGATTACATTTTACTCCAGAACTTTTTGAAAAAATAAAGGCAAAAGGAATTGATGTAGCAAATGTAACATTACATGTAGGAATTGGAACTTTTAGACCAGTAAAAGTAGAAAATGTAGAAGAACACCATATGCATTCAGAACATTTCTATATAAAACAAGAAGATGTAGATAAAATAAATAATGCTAAGAAAAATGGAAAAAGAGTTATAGCCGTAGGGACTACTTCTTGTAGAGTATTAGAAACAATAGCAGATGAAAATGGAATGGTAAAACCTACTGAAGGGGACACACAAATATTTATTTATCCAGGTTATAAATATAAATGTTTAGATGGTTTAGTAACAAATTTCCATTTACCAGAATCAACATTAATAATGCTCGTTTCTGCATTAGCAGGTAGAGATTATATTATGAAAGCATATAATGAGGCTGTCAAAGAAAGATATAGATTTTTCAGTTTTGGAGATGCAATGCTTATTTTGTAAGATAGGAGAAAATTATGGTTATACATACAAAAAAGCAAGTTAAAACAAAAACTATTCATAAAAGAATGAATTTGCCACAAAGTTTGCGAGATAAAATAGATATATTTTGGAATGAACAAGTAAAAGAAAATCCAAACTTATTTAATGGCGAAGTTTGGAATGTAACAAAAATGGAAGAAAATAAAGATGATATACTTCTAACAATAGAAAAAACAGATTATGCACACTACTTATATGATGAAAGGCATGGTATAGAAGAAAAATATGCTTGCCACAATCTTGCAGGAGGAACATATATTGTTACTAAAGATGGATATGCTGTTGTAGGTGAACTAGATAACACAACTTCTTATCCTAGGATGATGCAAGTTTCTGGTGGAGGTATAGACGAAAAATTTGATATAGTAAATGGTGAATTTGACTTAATAAAAACAGCCAAAAGAGAATTAAAAGAAGAATTAAATTTAGATTTAGACAATAAAGAACAAATAGAAAATTACAATTTCGAATATATAGAAAAACCAGAAGGAAAAAGACATTCATACTGTGTAATATTAAAAGCATATTCAATGTATACAAAAAATCAATTAGAAGAGCATTTTAATAAGTATTATCAATTTTTAGAAGAAACAGAAGGAGAAAAGGAATTTAAAAAATTACATTTTTTAAAACTAGGTAGAGCAGTAGAAGAATTGGACAAGCTAGATAATCCAAAAAGATTATATGTAAGACAACTTCTAGAAATAGAAGATAAAGGGGTGTTGAATAATGAATAAAAAAGAATTTGAAGTATATTTAGACAGCCTAGAGCTAGATAAAAAAGAGTACTGTATAATAAGTGGCGGAAGTTTATTAATGCATAATTTAAAAGAAGAAACAGATGATGTGGATTTATATGTAACACAAAATTCGTTTGATAAGTTAAGTAAAAGATTTAATGTACATATAAGTGGAAAGCCATTTCCAAACCATTATACTGTAAACGAAAAAACTGAGGCTGTTTTAGTTAAAGATTTACAAAACGAAAAAATATATAATATAGATGGATATCCTTGTCGTTCTATAATAGATGATTATAATTGGTATAGACAAAATGGTAGACCAAAGGATTTAGCTAGTGCAGATAAGATAGATATCATGTTTGAAAATATAGCCAAAGAGTTCAATTGTAAAAAAGAAGAGGTCACTGAAAGCGAAATTTGTAAATATGTAAATAAGTAGGTGATTATATGAACATTAGAAAAGCAAGAAAAGAAGATATGAAGGCTGTACAAGACCTAAGATATAATCTTTCAAAATATGAGAAAGATATAGGCTTAAATATTGCAGTACCAGAATGGGGATATACTGAAGTAGGAGAAAGAGATTACAATTATTTTTTAAATAAGCAGTTTATATTTGTAGCAGAGGAAGATGAAAAAATAGTAGGATTTATAACTGGAGAGATATTATCTAAAAAAGAATGGTATACAGTACAGTTAGGAACAATAAATAATTTATACGTATTAGAGGAATATAGACATAAAGGCATAGGAAAACAATTAATGCAGACAATGATGAATAGTTTTAAAGAAAAGGGAATAGAGACTTTCGAACTTTATGCATTCAGTAATAATGTTGATGCATTAAAATTTTATGAAAAATTAGGCTTTAAAAAGTATAATGTTCAAATGTTATATCAAAAAAATAATTAAAGGAGGAAATATGAAACCAGCAGTAACATATGAGTTAATACATAAATGTAAACAAACTGGAGCAAGAAGAGGCGTAATACACACTCCTCATGGTGATATACAGACACCAGTATTTATGCCAGTAGGAACACAAGCAACAGTAAAGAGTATGACACCTGATGAATTAAAAAATGAAATCGATGCAAAAATTATATTATCAAATACATATCATTTATATTTAAGACCTGGGGAAGAAGTAATACAAGAAGCAGGTGGACTTCACAAGTTTATGAACTGGGATAGAGCAATACTAACAGATAGTGGAGGATTCCAAGTATTTAGTTTAAGTGGTCTTAGAAAAATAACGGAAGAAGGTGTAGAATTTAGGTCTCATTTAGATGGAAGAAAAATTAAATTTACACCAGAAAGTGTTATGCATACAGAAAATATTTTAGGATCAGATATCATGATGGCTTTTGATGAATGCTGTCCATATCCATCAACATATGATTATACAAAAAAATCTATGGAAAGAACTACAAGATGGGCAGAGAGATGTAAAGTAGCACATGCAAGACCAGAGGAACAAGCTTTGTTTGGAATTATACAAGGTGGATTTTATAAAGATCTAAGAGAAAAATCTGCAAGAGATTTAGCAAAATTAGATCTACCAGGATATGCAATAGGAGGAATAAGTGTAGGGGAACCTAAAGAAGAATTCTTAGACATATTACGTTTTACAGCACCACTTATGCCAGAAAATAAACCAAGATACTTAATGGGAGTAGGAAGCCCAGATTATTTAATAGAAGCAGCAATGGCTGGAATAGATATGTGTGATTGTGTTTTACCAACAAGAATTGCAAGAAATGGAACTGCAATGACATGGAATGGAAAAGTTGTAATAAGAAATGCAACTTACGAAAAAGATTGGGGTCCAATAGATAGTGAATGTGATTGTTATGCTTGTAAAAATTATACAAGAGCATATATTAGACACTTAATAAAAGCAAAGGAAATTTTAGGAGTTAGATTACTTTCAATTCATAATTTGTATTTCTTGACTAAACTTATGGAAAGAGTTAGAATGGAAATAGAGAATGATAATTTAGGAAACTTTAGAAAAGAGTTTTATAAAAAGTACGGATATGATACAAAAGAATAATTAAATAGGGGGAAAGTTATGGATTTATTTGATAATGAGGAATTGTTCAAAGAAGAAAAAAAGAAAGTAAAGAAAAAAGGAATAATAATTATTTCATGTATAGTTGTAGCAATTCTTTTAATAATTGGAATAGTTGTAGCAATGATGTATTTCCAAAGTTTACAATGGGGAATTACAGTTGATGGAGTGGGAGTTTCAGTAAAAGATACAACAATTATAACAGATGAGCAAACAGGTAAAGTATTTATATCTATTTCAGATGTGGCACCATATGTAACAGGATATACTTATTTACATGGTGAATATGGTAAAAATTCTGAAGACAATAATTCAGGTGTTGTTCAATGTAATGATGAAGCAGTAGAATTCCATGCTAACCAAAATAAAATAAATAAAGTCTTATTAAAAGAAGACACTAATGATAACGAATATGGTTATATGTATTTATCAGAAAGGATAAAATATGCAAATGGACAACTATATGCATATGTAGAAGATTTACAACCATTATTAAATGCAAAAGTAAATTATAACCAAGCAACGAATAAAATAACATTAGCAGGAACAGAATATTTATACGAACAATATCAAACAAGGATTGCAAGTTTAGGATATAATGCAGTAGATTCAAACTTTGTTAATAAAAAAGCTTTAGCTTCAGATATGATTGTTGCTCAAAAAGAAAATGGATTAACAGGAATCATTAGACCAGATGGAACAGAAATTGCAGGTCCACGTTATACAAGTGTACAATGGTTAGAAACAACAGAAGAATTTTTAGTAGAAAATAATGACAAATATGGAATTATAAGTGAATTAGGACAAACCAAAATCACTATGAGTTATGATTCTATAAAGTTATTAGATAAAGATGCAGGACTTTACATAGTAGAAAGCAATGATAAATATGGTGTAATCAACAAGAGTGAAAGACAAATACTATATGCCGAATTTGATCAAATTGGTGTAGATAAAAATCAATATCCAAGTGTACAAGATGGAAATCAATATTTATTCTATGATTCTATTATACCTGTAGAAAGAGATGAAAAATGGGGATTATATAACATAAATGGAGAAGTTATATTACCAGTAGAATATGACAGTATCGGTTGTATAGTAACTTCAACACAAACAAAATCTGCAAACAATGCAGTACTACTAGAAGACTACGAAGGAATTATAGTAGGAAAAGAAATAAGTGAAAATGATACAAATAAGAAATATGCAGTATATAACCCATTAGGAGAACAATTAGTTGGATTCTTATTAGATAATATTTTCTATAGAACAGAAAATGGAAAAGATGTTTATTATCTAGAGATGAATGGACAACAAGGAAACTTAGATGAAGTATTTAAGGCAAATGGAATTAAGAAAGTTAATACAGATGTTAATGATTCAAATTTAAATAACAATATGAACATTAATAACGGAACATCTGATACAAATGAATTAGTAAGAAATTAAAGTAATAATTAATAGCCTCCCTAAATAGAATTTATTAGGGAGGCTTAAATTATGGAAGAAGGAATATTAAAAAAGAATGGAATTGCTATATTAAAAGGGGAAATAATAGCTTTTATAATAAATATCTTTGGACTAATAATTTTATCATTAATAATGACATATTCTAGTATTTCGGATAATAATATACCAACATTAGTAATAGCAGTAAATACATTAGCAATTTTAATAGGAAGTTCAATTGCAACTATTAAGTTAGAAAAGAAAGGAATAGTAAATGGCTTAATAATAGGTGTATTATATATGCTTATTTATTTATTAATTTCTTTAATATTTTCAGGAAATATTAATTTTTCTAGCAAAACTATTTTATTAATTATTTTAGGTGTTATTGCTGGGGGAATAGGAGGAATAATAGGAGTTAATCTTAATAGGAAAAAATAGGATAATAAAGTGATGTTTAAATCGTAGATTTATCTACGGAATCAATAACTAAAGTTTACCAATTATAAAATTCAACTATTTAGGAAAAAGTAGTTGAATTTTTTTATGATTTAAGATAGAATTTAACAAGACTATATTCAATGTTTTTAACTAAGGAGGAGAAAAAGTGAACAAAGAGGAAAAACTAAAAAAAGAGCAAAAAGCAAAAGAAATAAACAAATTGAAAGGTTTAAGAATAACATTAATAGTATTTATTATAATTTTGTTATCTTTAATATCTTTTGTAGGCATATATGTAAAAGATAAAAACGAAATGTCAGATGTTATTCCAGACTTCATATTAGGTTCAGATATAGAAGGAAATAGAATAATTCAATTAAATGTCGAACAAGACGAAACAATAACGTTAACAGATTCAACAGGTGCTAAGATTGCATCAGGAACAGAAGAAGAGCTTTCAAACCAAGGCTATACGGAAGATGTTATTACAGAGAATGGTTATACAAAAACATCAGAAGAAACAAATAAGGCAGAAAATTTAACTGCTGAAAATTATGAAAAATCAAAACAAATATTAATAAATAGACTAAAAACATCTGGAGTTACAGATTACAAAGTAAGACAAGATAAAGACAATGGGAATATAGTTGTAGAATTAAAAGAAGACAAGTCAACAGATGATATAATATCAACATTATCAGAAGTAGGAAAATTCGAATTAAAAGATTCAGATACAGAAGAAATATTATTAAACAATGATGATGTAAAAGATGCTAGAGTTTTATATAATAATACACAATCAGGAGTTAATGTGTATTTAGAAATAGAATTTAATAAACAAGGAAAAGAAAAATTACAAGAAATATCAAAAACATATAATAGTAATGCAGAAGCAGAGGATACAACAAATACAGTAGATAACAATACAGTATCTAATGAAATAACAGAGGAAGACTTAAATGCTGCAGAAACAGCAAATGAAGCTACAAATACAACAACTGACGGAACAACAGATACAGAAGAAACATCATCTAAGAAAATAGATATGGTAATAGATGGAACTACAATTGCACCAGGACAACAATTTTCTGAGGAAAATACAACAGGAACATTAGACTTGTTAATTGGAACAGGAAGTGCATTAAGTACAGATGATGAAAACAACAAATTAGATACATATATAACACAAGCTCAAACAATGGCTTCATTAATAAAAAATGGTGTAATGCCAATTACATATTCATTAGAAAGCAATAAATATATAGAATCTCCAATAACAGTAGATTTATTAAAAAATGTAATTATAGTATTAGGAGCTATTGCAGTAGTATTATTTATCTTCTTAATAATTAAATTTAGAGTAAATGGAATACTTGCAACAATATCTAATGTTGGATTTATTGCAGTTATATTATTAATTTTAAGACTTACAAATGTAGAAGTAGGAATTGGTGGAATTATAGGATTAGCATTAATACAATTATTAAATTATGTATTACTTTACATGTTATTAAAAGCTGTAAAAGGTAAGAAAGATAATGACAAAGTAATGAAGAGTGTACTTGTAAAATTCTGTATGATGTCTGTACCAGCATATATAATTGCTATTGTATTTGCATTCAACTCATTTATTCCAATATATAGTTTTGGAATGGTTGTTTTCTGGGGAATTACAGCATCAGTTATATATAATTTACTTGTAACTAAAAATTTAATTATAAAAGCAGAAGAAAAATAATATGAGAGGGTGAAAAGATGGAACGCAAAAAAACTAATATGAAAAATAAAATACTATATCTTTTAATAGCAATTATAATAATTGCAGGTATAGTTGTTGGATGTACAGCAAAGTTTAAATTTAGTTTAGCATATGATGATTCTAATAGAATCGAAGTTTATATTGGTAAAGATTATACAAAATCTGATGTAGAGTCTATTGCTAAAGAAGTGTTTGGAACAAATGATGTATTAATACAAAAAATAGAATTCTTTAATGATTCTGTAGCAATTACAGTAAGAGAAAGTAATGATGAACAATTAAATAACTTAGTAACAAAAATAAATGAAAAATATGAAACATCTTTAACAAAAGATGATTTAACTGTAGTAGAAATACCTCATTACAGAGGAAGAGACTTAATAGCAAATTATGTTTGGCCTATAGCAATTTCAGCTGCTCTAATTATTGTTTATGAAGCAATAAGATTTAGAAAATTAGGAGTAGTAAAAGTTGTAGCAAAATTAATAATTTGGCCAATAGTAATAGAAGCACTATATTTAAGTGTTTTAGCAATAACTAGAATACCTATTAGTTATTACACATTACCATTAGGAATTATATTAGCAGTATTAACATTAACAATTATTACATATAAAAACGAAAAGAAATTAGTGGAATATAATAGAAAGAAAAATAAGAACAGCGAAGATGATAATGATTAAAATATATAAACGGGATTTGGAAACCTCATGTGGGATTTGGAAAAGTTCCTTCGGGATTTGGGGACGTTCCTTAAATCCCGTTTTTTATTATATAGGAAAAATCGGCAGATTTTTCCGGAGTAACAAGGTTAAGTTACCTTAGTCAGTACGATTGCGAAGCAATCGTACATGCGGAGAAGCACTTTTCTTATTAGATATAAGACCTAAAAAATACAGGATAAAATATTTCATCCTGTATTTTTTACTATTTTTGTAATTTGTAATAAGATTTCTTTCCTTTTTTTAGAATTGCAAATCCATCTTTAAAATCTGTATCTGAAAGTATATAGTTTGTATCAGATATTTTTGTATCATTTAAAGATATACCGCCTTGTGTAATTAATTGACGTGCTTGACCTTTTGATGGTGCAAATCCAACTTGAATTATTGCATCTAATATAGAAATATTACCTGCAACTGTTGCAGTTGGCATATTGTCTAAACTACCTTGTCCACCAAATAGAGCATTAGAAGCTTCTTCTGCTTTTTTAGCTTCTTCTTCGCCATGAATTAATTTTGTTATTTCGTATGCAGCTACTTTTTTAGCTTCGTTTATTTTTTCATCTTTTAGATTAGAAAGTTCTTCAACTTTTTCCATAGGTAAGAAAGTAAGTAAACTTAAAACAGTTTTTACATCAGCATCATCAATATTTCTCCAATATTGATAAAAATCATATGGTGATGTTTTTGTTGCATCTAACCAAAGAGCACCTTTTTCTGTTTTACCCATTTTTTTACCTTCTTTTGTTGTAAGAAGTTTAAATGTAAGACCATAAGAATCAGAATGTCCAATTCTTCTTATTAAGTCAACACCACCTAAAATGTTTGACCATTGGTCGTTTCCACCCATTTGTAATTTACAACCATATTTATCATGTAAATATAAGAAGTCATATGATTGCATTAACATATAGCTAAGTTCGAAGAATGTTAAACCTCTTTCCATTCTTTGCTTATAACATTCTGCAGCAAGCATTTTATTAACAGAAAATAATGAACCGATTTCTCTTGCAAAGTTAATAAATTTTAAATCTAGCAACCAATCTGCATTGTTAACTATTATTGCAGCATTTTCACCTTCGAAAGATAAAAATTTAGCAATTTGCTTTTTAAAACATTCAACATTATGATCTATTTCTTCTCTAGACATCATTCTTCTCATATCTGTTTTACCAGAAGGGTCACCTATTGTAGCTGTACCACCACCAATTAAAATAATTGGTCTATGTCCTGCTTTTTGCATATGTGATGCAACCATTAAAGAAATAAAATGTCCTACATGTAAACTATCTGCAGTTGGATCAAATCCTATATAAAATGATATTGATTCATTATCTAATAAATTTTTAATTTCTTCTGGATGTGTTAATTGTTCTGTATAACCTCTTTGTGTTAATTCCTCAAAAATATTAGACATAAAACGTCCTCCTTATAAATTGATATCTATATTATTTTTTTCTTTTTTTACAGCTTTAATAAAGTCTTTATTATTCATAAATCTATTTATATTTGATTCATCAATTCCAGTACCTTTACTTATATCTGCAACTGAAGCATCTTCTATTTGATTAGTTAAAAAAGTTTTTAATTTTGACATTTCAAAATTATCTTTTGGTGCACAATTTGGGCAAATATCATCTACTGATGAAAAAAAGCATCCACAACGTAAACATTTCTTAAAATTCATAATTAAGTTCATTCCTTTCTAGTTTGATTATAAATTAAATAAATTTTCTAGCAGTATTCTATCATAAAATACTACAAAAAAAAACTAAATATTACAAAAAACATATATAAATTTATTAAAAAAAGTGTTGACAATTATTTGTTGTTATGCCATAATGATAATGGTTATCACTTAAGGAGATGTTATGGAAAGATATAGTAAGCAAAGAGAGTTAATATTAAACGTTTTAAAAGAAAGAAACGACCATCCAACTGCAGAAATGCTATATAAAGATATAATAAAAATTATGCCAACTATAGGTATTGCAACAGTATATAGGAATTTAGCAGCATTATATGAAAGTGGTCAGATATTAAAAATAGAAACTAAACAAGGGGAATCAGATAGGTTTGATGGAAATCTTACACCTCATCTTCATTTTCAATGTTTAGAATGTAATGAAATACAAGATATCTTTTTAGATGAATGTGATAATGAAAAACTTAACGAAAAACTAAAAGAATTTGCGAATATTATCAATGCAGAAGTAACAAGTTCCAAAATTATTTTAAAAGGAAAATGTGAAAAATGCAAAAATAAGGAAAGATAAAATCCATATATGCAAATCTCACAGGTTTAGGTAGCCTAACTTTGTTGTTTCAGAAAAATCTAACGATTTTTCTTACAAAATAAAATTTTATATTATAGGAGGAATAAAAATGAAAGCTTATGTATGTAAAGTATGTGGATATGTACACATTGGAGATGAAGCTCCAGAAAAATGCCCACAATGTGGAGCTAGTAAAGACAAATTTGAATTAAAAGATATGAGTGGAGATAAAGACTATGCAGATGAACACAAAATCGGTGTAGCTCAAGGTTTAGACGAAGAAGTTGTTAAAGGATTAAAAGATAACTTTATGGGAGAATGTACAGAAGTAGGTATGTACATTGCTATGAGTCGTCAAGCTGATAGAGATGGATACCCAGAAATAGCAGAAGCATTTAAAAGATATGCTTTAGAAGAAGCTGAACATGCTGCTAAATTTGCAGAATTATTAGGAGAAGTTGTTTATGCAGATACTAAGAAAAACTTAGAATTAAGAGCAGCTGCAGAACAAGGTGCTTGCATGGGTAAAAAAGAATTAGCTACAAGAGCTAAAGAATTAGGATATGATGCTATACATGATACAGTTCATGAAATGGCTAAAGATGAAGCTCGTCATGGAAGAGGATTTGACGGATTATTAAAAAGATATTTTTCTAAATAATATTTGTTAAAAATCAGTATGATAAAACGAATATAGGATGTTAATATTACACATCTTATATTCGCTTTTTATTATATAGGAAAAATCGAAGATTTTTGCATATATAACAAGGTTAAGTTACCTATATTTGAGCGATTGCAAAGCAATCTGCATATATAGCGAAGCTACTTTTCTTATTTACAAATAAAAAGTAGTTATGGTATAATTAAATGGACTTAAAATTTAAGAAGGTGTGTTTATGGCAGTATTATTATTTATAATATATATGCTAGTGCTGATAATCTTTGGTTTAGTCGTATTTGCTGTTATGCAAATAAAGATGGCAGGTTTAACAGTAAAAGACTTCTGGTCATTTATAGAGGCAAACCAAGAATTAGATAAATTAGACAAAATTGCAAAGAAATATGAAAAAATGACTACTCCTCAACAAATAATGTTCTTAAAAGAAGCTGAAAAGATATTTAGTGCTTTTGATAAAGTACCTGCTTCTATTTGGGAAGAAGAAACAAATAAATATCAAAATGTTTTAGAAGCATATAAAGATATAAAAGTTATGAGATGGATAGAAAATGATAAGAGTAATGTAAAAGAGGAAGTTACAGATACAAAATAAAAATTTAAAAAAAATGAAAAATTGTATTGACAAATTATATATAAAGGTATTATAATAAGCATTGTCAGTTGCAAGACATTCATGCAGATGTGGCGGAACTGGCAGACGCACAGGACTTAAAATCCTGCGAGGGTTAAACCTCGTGCCGGTTCGATTCCGGCCATCTGCACCAAAGATTTATCAAAACTTAAAGTTTTGATAAATCTTTTTTTTATTTAAAATTAATATTACAAATTATAAGTAAATAGCTAAAAAGGAGATAGAGATGGGAAAGGCTGTAGAAAAATTTATAGAAGTTGTAGCACAAGGTATAGGAATATTATATGAACCTACTAATATAAAAAGGATTGCAAAGGCTAGGAAGGAAGAAATTAAAACTATTACAGAAGCAATAAGAGAGTCTGATTTACCAATTAGCTATAATAATGGACCTGTAGCGATAGATGCTTCAACAAAAGAACTTATAGAAAGAACGAGAAAAAAATCATTATATGTAGAAACAAAAAAACAAAAGAATATTGAAGATATAATTATTGGAGCATATTTCAATATTGAAACTAATAGTGAAGTATCAGAAGAAGAATTACAGGGAGAATGGATTAATAGATTTTTTAATATTGCAGGAGAAATAAGTAGTGATGATTTAAAGCTAATATGGAGCAAAATTTTATCAGAAGAAATAAGAAATCCAGGAAATTGTTCAATTAGGACTTTAGAAACATTAAGAAATATCAGCAGAAAAGAAGCAGAAATATTTAAAAAGATTTCTAATTATATTTTTAAAAGTGGTAACATATATTATTTACCAAATGAAGATTCTTTATTGAAGGATGTGAACATTACTGATAATGAAATCTTACAATTAGATGAGGCTGGATTAATAAATTCATCAATAGCTATTAATGTTTCAATTAATTTTAATGAGGATGAAAAAGAAGAGATTAAATATAATACGAAAAAAATTTTTTGTACAAAAGATAAGAAGGAAAAAATAAAGTTAAGCGCTTTCTTGTTAACTGAAGCTGGAAGAAATATTTTTGATATTTTAACACCGAATTTTGAAGAAAAATATTTTGAAAAATATATAGAAATTATAAAAAAAGAAATGAATATTTCATTTAGTTAATAAATAGGGATAATTTACTAAAATTTAAAATAATAATATGTTGAATGATTAACAGCCTAAGAACTCAATTTTCTTCGACGAAAATAAATTACTTAGAAATTTTATATATTCTATTAAGTAAAATAGAAAGCAGTCAGATTTTGTAGTATCTGGCTGCTTTTATTGTTATATTTCTAATTCTTTTAGTATCTGCTTATTCTGTTTTGTAGCAGGCCAAGAAATTGTAAAAAATAAAACAATAAGAATAATGCTAATACTGAACCAACAATTGTACTATAACGCATTATAACTAAAGATTCAAAAAGAGCTATTAAAATAGCGTAAATTTTTCTATAATTTGTTACAAGAATTTGTTTTTGTTCATCTAGAACTTTTTCTTTAACATTAGAAAATAACACGAACAATACTAATTTGTCAAAAAGAGGAGAACTTAGTATTTTTGCCTTTTAAAAGCAAATGTGATATAATAAAGTTTGAGAAACTCGTAGACTTTTTACATTGCACATTAAGTGCAAATGATTAGCAGGAGGAAGAAATATGAGAGAAGTATTAGCAGAAGCAAATGTAGTAGAAACAATGCGGAAGGTGATTGTTGAATGCATTCGGGACAACGAATGTGAGAACACGCAAATCTGGCTTAATGATGAAGTAGTAAAGAAACTTCAGGATGCCCAGATTTATGGAACGATTAATTATCCTTATGAAGGATATACTATGTCGGCTTTTGAACTCAGGACGGGAGAAAAAATGGAAATAACATACAACAGGGAAAAAAGTATTGCTCTAAAAAATTGGCATAATGCATGGAGTAACCTGAATGTTATTAAATACGTATTTTTTCCGGATTCCAAAGAATATTTCTTCTTTGGAGCTACAGAGGAGAAGATTTTAGTAATTAAATAATTAATCTCATGTTTCGTACATGGCTTTCCTACGTAAAAGTAGGGGAGCCATGTATTAGTTTGTATAAAAGGTTAAGGCAATTCTATCTTTAAATGTTCGTTTTTCAAATCTTTTAATTTATTATTTATACGATTAGCAATATTATCATTATAAGTACTATGTTTTTCTATCAAATTAATATAATAATTTAATTTCTTTAAATAATTTTCTGAATTATTATTTTTTAAATATAAATCATAATAAATATAGATCAATTCTTCTAAAGATTCAGTAAGCTCATCAGAAGATTCTTCAAGCAAAGAAATAGCTTTGGTTAAATCTTTATGAATTCCAATTTCTAAACAACCATCTTTATAAAAATATTTTGCTAAATTATATTTAGACCAATTACACAAAGTAAATTTTGGTGATTCGCTAGACAAAGTGTAGTAATCAAAAGCTTTTTGTAAATTTATATTTCCTATTTTTCCTAGTCTGTAAAATTCACCAACTCTATTCTGAGCCCAACTATCACCTAAATTAGCAGATTTCATATAATAATTAAAAGCAAGTTTTAAGTCATTTCGAGCCTCGTAAATTTTGCCAAGATTATTAAACGCATATACATGTCCCATATCTGCCGCAATTTTAAACAATTCAATTGCTTTTTCTTCGTTTTTAGAAATATGAGGAATATTACCACAAAGTAGCATATTACCAATACTTGTGTAAGCATTAGCACAATTTAGTTTCCTAGCTTTGTTAAAATATTTTAAAGCTAAATACATATCGTGTTTTGATTTAGTACCAATATGCCCTTCATAATATAAATAACCAATAGCCCAATTTGCTGTTGGATGATTAGCCTTTGCAGCGACTTGATAGTAATCATAAGCTTTTTCATATCTAGCTTTTCCAGTTATAATTCCATAACATTCCATAGAAGCCATCTCAAAACATGCGAAAGGATTACCATGCCTTGCTAATTCATAAATGCCTCTAATAGACCAAATACCAGAAGTTAATTGGATATTAATAAAATCTTCAATATCATTTACAGAAATATTTGTATCATATATTTTCTTTTCAATTATATTATTTAAATTTTCGTCAATATAAATAGGTTGTTTTTTATCTAAAACAGTATAAAATAAGACTTCTGCGATAAAATTATATAAATCGTTATTAGTTAAATTTGAGTATAAACGATTAGAAAGATTAGTTGTAATATCCGAGTCATTTTTACTAATAGAATATAGTCGCGTACAAATATGACGCATTTTTTCATTTGTATTAAAAATATTAATTGTAATTTTTGCTGGAATATTAATATCTATTAATTTTAATATTTCCGAAAAAATAGGGAGTAAGGCGTTAGGATTTTGTATATATTTACTTTTTAAATTTTTAATATAATTTTTATAAGTAGAATTAATAGCCCTAAAACCTGTACAATAATTATTAACAGTACTATCTGCAATTGAATCTGTATTAAAAATTATAGAGAATAAATCTGCTTGCCAAAAGCTTGCAGAATTATTACTTTCTTCTTTTAAAATTCTAAAAAAATTACCAAAAGATAAATAATTATCATTTATATTTAAACGAATAAAATTCTTTTTCATATATAACCTCCAATAAATATATAAACATTATATTTACATAATATATAAAAGTCAATATAAAAATGTGAAACAAACGTGAAACAAAATAAAAATCGTGAAAAAGTATGAGTTGATATTAGCATACAATAAAATATAGAATAGTAAAAAATAATAAGGAGCTGATTAATATAAATATTTTAGGATTAAATATTAATTACATAGAGCAAGGCGAAGGGGATAATGTCTTAATTTTACCTGGCTGGGGAACAAATTATAATGTATATAAAAATTTAATAGACAATATTTCTAAATATGCAAAAGTATATTATTTTGATATGCCAGGTTTTGGAAAATCAGAAGAGCCAAAAGAAGCGTGGAATACAGATAATTTTATAGAATTAGTAAAAGAATTTATTAAAATAAATAAAATAGATAATATAACATTAATAGGACATTCAAATGGTGGAAGAATTGCAATAAAAATGTTAAGTGAAGGAAATTTAGAATTTAAAGTACGAAGGTTAATTTTAATAGGAAGTGCAGGAATAGTTCATAAAAAAACAGCAAAACAAAAGGCAAAAATGTCTATAGTAAAATTGGGTAAAAAAGTATTAAATACGGGAATTGCAAAAAAAATTGCACCAAATGCGCTAGAAAATCTAAAGAAAAAAATGGGATCAGTAGATTATCGTAATGCAACACCTGTTATGAGAAATACATTAGTAAAATTAGTAAATGAAGATTTAAAAGATAGACTACCAAAAGTAAATGTTCCAACATTATTATTATGGGGAGAAAATGACACAGAAACACCATTTGATGATGCTAAAATCATGGAAAAAGAAATACCAAATGCAGGGTTAGTACCTTTTAAGGGATGTTCTCATTATGTGTTTTTAGAAAGACCTGTGCAAATAAATAATATAATTAAAAATTTTATGGGAAAATAAATTTGGAGGATATTTATGAAGATAATAATTATAATAGAACTTATTATAAATTATATATTATTGCTAATATTTAACACACATATGTTACAACTAAATTCATACTTTTTCTTAAAGCATTTTAAATGGATGAGAAAAAATATAAAGAAATTATTACTACAACTAATTTTAGCAATACCAACAATATTAATATATCTTAATAATGCCATATTAAATATAGCTATAATAATTATTTTAGGAATTTCAATAATATATAATATTCCAAAAAGAAATTCAAAAATATCATTAAAATATACTGGTAGAGTAAAAAGATTAATATTTACAGATATGCTAATATCACTATTAATTTTATTCGTTGGAGGAATACAAAATTATATAATAACTAAATTAATAATTATAAATGTATTTGCAAATATGCTAATAATATTATCAAATTTAGTAAATCACCCTATAGAAATGTTAGGAAGAAAGAGATACATAAACGATGCAAAAAGAATATTAAACGAAATGCCAAATTTACTAGTTATAGGAATAACAGGAAGTTATGGAAAAACTAGTATGAAAAATTTTTTGTATAGTTTATTATCAGAAAAATATGATGTTTTAAAAACTCCAAAAAATTATAATACAACAATGGGAGTTGTAAAAACTATAAGAGAGGAATTAAAGCCAACTCATCAAATATTTTTGTGTGAGATGGGAGCAACAAATGTTGGTGATATTAAAGAAATATGTGATATTGTAAATCCAAAATTAGGAGTAATTACATCTATAGGACCACAACACTTAGAAAGTTTTAAAAGCATAGAAAATATAATAAAAACTAAATTTGAATTAGCAGACAGTGTAAAACAAAATAATGGAACCATATTTTTAAATTATGATAATGAATATATAAAAAATAAAGAATTAGATATGAACAAGATAACATATGGAGTAAATGATAAATCACTAGATTATAATTCATATGATTTAGAATCTTCTAATAAAGGATTAAGATTTAAAATTCTAGATAAAGAAACTAATGAGGAAAAAGAATTAAAAACAAAATTAATAGGAAGGCATAACATTGTAAACATTACGGGAGCAATAGCTGTGGCAGATTATTTAAAAGTTCCAATGAAAAAAATTGCGGTAAAAGTAAGAGAAATACAAAATGTAAAACATAGGTTAGAATTATTGCCAAAAGGTAATATTGCAATAATAGATGATTCGTATAATGCAAACCCTATAAGTTCGAAATCAGCGGTTGATACATTAGGAGAATTTAAAGGAATAAAGATAATAGTTACCCCAGGTCTTATAGAACTTGGTAAAGAACAAGAAAAATATAATTATGAATTTGGAAAATACATGGCGGATGTTTGTAATTATATTTTCTTAGTTGGAACAGATAATTACGAAGCCATGCTTAAAGGAATAAAAGAAAAAAATTATGATGAACAAAAAGTATTTAAGGTGAATTTGCCACAAGAAGCTGTTAGTCAAATTATAAGTTGGAATTTAAAAGAAGAAGTAACAGTCTTATTGGAAAATGATTTGCCAGATAATTATAATTTATAAATATCTTAAGCTAAACGAAATATTCATAAAGAGATTAAAGGAAGGTAGGTAATTTTTATGAAAATTAAATTAGGTGTTTTCTTTGGGGGAAAGAGTGTTGAACATGAAGTATCTATAATAACTGCACTTCAAGCAATAGAAAATATGAATAAGGAAAAATATGATATTGTACCAATATATATTGCAAAAGATAATAAAATGTATTGTGGAGACTTTGTTGATGATATAAAACAATACACAAATATAGATAATTTAAAAAGAATAAGTACACAAGTAACTCTTTCTTTAAAAGATAATAAAACAGTTTTATTAAGAACAAATAAGAAATTTTACGAAAATGAAGTTTATGACTATATAGATGTTGCATTTCCTATTGTTCATGGTACAAATGTAGAAGATGGTACACTTCAAGGATATTTAAAAATGTTTAATTTACCATATGTTGGATGTGATGTTACATCATCAGCAGTTGGAATGGATAAATATATATCTAAAACAATTTTAAAAGAAAACAATATTCCTGTTTTAGACTGCAAATGTTATTATAAAAATGAAGAAATAGAAGATATAGTAAAAAATGTTGAGGAAAATATAGAATATCCTGTAATTGTTAAACCAATCAATTTAGGATCAAGTATTGGAATAGTTGTTGCAAAAAATAGAGAAGAATTAGAAGAGGCAATAGAAGATGCATTTACATATGCAAGAAAGATTTTAATAGAAAAAGCTATAAAGAATTTAAAAGAAGTAAATTGCTCTGTTCTAGGTGATTACGAAGAATGCAATGCCTCAGAATGCGAAGAATTAGATAAAACATCAGATATTTTATCATATGAAGATAAATATATATCTGGAGGTAAAAAGACAGGCGGAGCTAAACAATCTATGAATGCAGGAGTATTAAAATTACCAGCAGATATAAGTAAAGAATTAAAAGAAAAAATTCAAACTTTAGCAAAAGAAACATTTAAAATATTAGGTTGCACAGGTGTAATACGTATAGACTTTTTAATTGATGAAGATACAGATGATGTATATGTAAACGAGGTAAATACTATTCCTGGTTGTTTATCTTTCCATCTATGGAGAGCAGCAGGAATGGAATATCCAGAGTTATTAGATAAAGAAATAGAATTAGCATTAAAAAGAAATCGTGAAGAAAATAATATGGTATTTTCTTTTGACACAAATGTATTAGAAGGATATGCAAATGGCGGACTTAAAGGTGGAAAAGGAAAATTGGGCTAAATGAACTTTTAGGACGGAGCTTAAAGTTCAAAAGTTGCGAGAAAATTAGAAAAATAAAGCCCCCTATTACCAGAAAGGTAATGGGGGCTTCATTAGTTTTGCTAAATTGGCACTCGCCATCGATGGTGGCTTAACATAAGAGTTTAAAATACAAAATAGATGATACTGTTTTTTTGGTCATAAGTAAGTGAAGTCACTTTAGTACAAGCAGTTTGATTTGCAAGATAATCCATATATTGATAGCTTGTAGCTATATTAGACAAATATGAAGGATCTGCTAAAAATGCTTCATGGTCTTTGCTTATCTGAGTTAAGACCTTTAAAGCTTCTTCATCTGTAAACTTTTTTGTGAAACATTTACAGATATTTTTAGGAAGCCCAGTAGAAGACATAAATAACTTTAATTTCCTTGTATATTCTGCTTTAGCAGTGGCAATATTTACCATAATATACTTCCGGTTTTTCTTGTTATTTCCTTCAATACGAAGTTCCCACGTATCATCGATTTCATAGACCACGAGATGAGAACCATAATATTTTAAGTTGACGGTTTTATACTCCGTTCCAATTTGACTTACTACAAATTCTGTTGTTTCAACATCGTGAACAATTCGTTCTCTTAGAATTGCCATTTCTTTTGCAGCTTTTTCTTTAGATATAACCTGCTTTACATCTTCTGTTTTTTGATCCTTTAAATGTAAGCAGTGTCTGTGAAAAGCAAGTAACGAACTTGAAGGAGATACTTCCTTTTCTTTTCTTATCTTGTCGTTTTTGGTAACAATGTAGATATCTTCTGGGTTAAGAATATTTACAAGATAATAGTAAACTTTGCCATTATCTTCTATTATATAAATATCACCAGAAATTGAGCCTACATATTCTGACCGTCCTTTACCTAAAAATACTTTCTCCATAAAACTCCTTTCTAATCAATTGATTACCATAAATTAAACAGTTGCTAAATTGCTTTATAGGTTGTATTATAATATGAATATATAATTTTAGTAAAGAGGTAGGAAATGATTTTAAATGTAAGTGGAAGAACTGATATAGTAGCTTTTTACACAGAATGGTTTATGAACAGGTATAAAGAAGGTTTTTTTGACGTAAGAAATCCTTTTTATAACCAGCAAGTTAGTAGAATATATATGGAAGATGTCGATGCTATCTTATTTTGTACAAAAAATCCAATGCCAATAATTCCATATTTAAAAGAAATAGAAAAGCCAATATTATTTCATGTTACTTTAACTCCATATAAAAGTGATATTGAACCAGGTGTTCCAGATAAAAGAAAAATAGTAGAAGCAATCAAGGAAATTTCGAAGATAGTAGGAATAGATAATATATACGTAAGATATGATCCAATATTTATAAGTGATAAATACACTATAGAATATCATATAAAAGCCTTTAATCACTTATGCGAGTTATTAAATGGATATATAAAGCATTTTATTGTATCATTTATTGATGATTATAAAAATGTTAGAAATAATTATAAATTTTTAAGATTAAAAGATTTTAAAGAAAGTGATTATGAAGCAATAGGAAAGAACTTTAGTAAGAGTGCCAAAGAAAACGGAATGACTGTACAAACTTGTTTTGAAGAGAGAAATTTGGTGGAATATGGTTTTATACAAGCAGATTGTCTAGGAAAAGAGTTGGCAGAAAGACTAACTGGAAAAACTAAATTCAAAAAATGGAAAGCACGTAGTGGTGGAAAGTGTAATTGCGTAGAAATGGCAGATATAGGCGCATATAATACGTGTAAGCATTTTTGCAAATATTGCTATGCAAATTATGATGAAAAAATTGTAGCACAAAATAGTAAATTACATGATGTGAATTCATCTTTATTAATAGGCAAACTAACAGAGGACGATATAATTAAAAGAAGAAAAAATTAAAAAATATGTAACAAAAATATAGTTTTTAACACTAATAAAATGAAAGGGGGAAATTATGCAGGATATAGAAGAGATTTATAATAATTATGCTCAAATAGTATATAAATACATATTCTGCTTAACCAAAAATAAAGAATTAAGTGAAGATATAGTACAAGAAACTTTCTTAGTAGCTGTTAAAAACATAAATAAATTTAGAGGAGAAAGTAAAATTTCTACATGGTTGTGTCAAATTGCAAAATTTATTTTGTATAAGGATATAAGAAAAAAAGAAAAGCAAAAAAACATATCTTTGGAAGATGTAGAAAATGAACTTATAATAGAAAATTCACTAGAAGAAAATATATTTTTACAAGAGGATAAGCTGGATTTATTAAAAAAGATTCAAAAGTTAAATGAAGAGACTAGAAACGTAATGTATTTAAAATTATTAGGTGGGCTAAAAAATGAAGAAATAGCAGAAGTAATGAATAAAACGACCAATTGGGTAAGAGTTACATATTTTAGAGGAAAGCAAAAAATAAAGGAGGATAAGGATGAAAAAAGAATGTGATATCGTTCAAGATTTATTATTTAGTTATAAAGATGGATGTTTAAAACAGGGCTCAAAAGAATTTGTGGAAAAACATTTAAAGAAATGTGAGAATTGTGCAAAAGTATATTCAGAAATGAATAATGAAGAAGAGCAATCTGATATTCAAAAAGATGAAATTGATTATTTAAAAAAGATAAAAAAGAAGATGAAAAAGAAAACTAAAATTATTATAGCAATTTCTATTATATTAATAATTTTAATTATCTTGAATATTGCTGTATTCATTAATTATGACAAATATATAAGTGAGATGACAATATTTTTAGAGGACTCTATAACAGACGAAGAGCGAGCAGAGATAGAAAATGTAATAAAAGAAACAGATAAAAATGCTGAAATTACATATAAATCAAAAGAAGATGCATTAAATAATATGAAGCAACAGTTTGCAGATAGACAAGATTTATTAGCAGGATATGAAGGAGAGAATAATATATTTCCAGCATATTATGAAGTAAATTCAAATAAAAAAGCGATTGAAGAGATAGAAGGAAAACTTAGTACTAATAAAAAAATAAAGCATATAAGTAGTCGTAAAGGCGGAAATCCATATGAATTATTTTTTATGCAATATATATATGTTCCATTAACAGGAAAAAACAAATAAAGTAACACCCCTCTACACAGAAAGAAATTTATTTCTTGTGTAGAGGGGCTTTTTATGAGACCTTAAGCAACGTAGAAGTTGTTAAATGGGTCTCGTATAGTTTCCTGCAAACCGATTAGATCCAGGGTTTCACCATTCTTAGAATAGTATGAGTCCAGTTTGACCTTTTCTGGGTCAAAGACAACCTTGATAGCAGCTTGCCTTTTTTCTTCGGCTTCTTTTTGCTCTGGCGTTAGTTCTTTGCTGTTGCCTGTTCCATAGCGTTCATCTTTATGTGAGTGATGTGTGGCAATATACTCTGCATGGAAGTGACTTGCGAAAGTCCGTATCTGGACTTCAATCGTTAAGCCACTCTTTGTAACAAATACTAAGTGAAGAGCCTGATACCCTTTTTTCTTAGGAGCAACAAAATAGTCTTTTACATATTTTGCATACTCTGGGTAAATAAGCCCTCTTTGAGGAACAAATACCTTTGGAAAAAGTTCCTGGTTAAAGCCGAGGCCATTTGCTGGAGATGGCTTTATTAACTGATACCCTTTCCTAATAACGAAGAAGGCGATTACTTTATTAGCAATTTCATAGAGTTGCTCAATCGTTTCTTCATTGTCATAGCGTTTAGTCCCTACTACAAGCCTGAAGCCCAACTCATCATTAATCGAAAAAGGATCCAGCCCATCATAAATAAAAGTCCGAACTTTTTCTATAAATGAGATGTAGTTTTTCAATCGACCAGAAACAGAGCAAGGAATTTTTAAAGTTGCCAAGAACTTTTTAAGTTCAATAATTTCCTTTTCCAGCTCTGCCAGCGATTCATAGTTGTAGTACTTGGTCAAATAATTTGCAAGTTTCGTGTGATACATATCCAGATAATTCGGGATGAATGTATTCCCACGAAGCTTGTCTGCTTCGCTCATTACTTCATCAAGATACAGGCGCTGGACCTGTATTAGTGACCCAACTCCCCGGTAGAGAATCGGAGCAACATCTGGAAACCAGATGTTATCTTGCACGGTTTTTACTTTGTCGGACATAAATTGTCCTCCTTTCCATCAGATGTATAGTGTCTATATATTATATCACATTTACATAAAAAAGTAAAAAATTACGATATATAGAGCTATTTGAAAAATATTCTAGACTATTATGTAAATTTGTGGTAGAATAGTTAAGATAACGTGTAAACCAAGCTATAAAAGAGAGGTAAGAGTATGAAACAAAAAGAAACAAATGGAACTACATGGGAACAAGTGAAAGAAAGCAACGCTAAAAAGTTTGCCGAAGACTGGGCAAATGAAATGGAACGGATGTTAGCTGAAAATGCGATATCTACAATAAAAGATGTGGCGTTCAAAGCATTTGAAAGTTGTATTCAGAAGAGTCCAATTACTGGACAGGAAGAGTATGAAGCAGCGGGCCTCTTGGGGCAACACTGGTACAAAGGCAATGACTTGTATCAGTTATGGATTGATGGCGGGATCATTCCCGACTAAGGCATTAAAAATGGGGGATATTTTCTTTTCGGGGGAAATATCCCCTTCTATTTTTATAAGAATCAAATGCTGATATATAAACGATTAAAATTATATACCCCTATATTGACTAAATACCTATATAGGGTATATTATATATCAAGAGGTGATTAAATGAATAAAGAATGTTGCAACAACAAAAAGACAGTAAGAAGCGAAGACGAAAAGAAAATAATAAATAATAGATTAAATAGAATAGAGGGGCAAGTCAAAGGCATAAAAAATATGGTAGCAGAAGACAGATATTGTAATGATATACTAATTCAGCTATCTGCAATAGAAAGTTCAATAAAAAGTTTATCTATGCATATATTAGAAAATCATTTATATTCATGCATTACAGACAGTATAGAAAAAAAGGATACAGAAGTAATAGATGAACTTATGAGTTTGTTCAAAAGATTTAATAAATAGTACATTAATAAAAAATGTATATTTATAAATTATAGAAAGATATAAGGAGGAATAAAAATGAATGAAATTATTTTAAATGTAGAAGGTATGATGTGTGGAGGATGCGAAAAAAGAATAGAAAATGCATTAGGAGATGTTAAAGCTATAAAAAATGTAAAAGCAAATCATGAAGATGGAACAGTAAAAATAGAAAGTAAAAAAGAAATAGATATGGATGTAGTTAAAGAAAAAATAGAGAATTTAGGATTTAAAGTAAAATAGGAAATAGGGACAAAGAAATATAGAATAGGGAGAAGCAAAATAGAAAAATGGGAAAATAGAGAAAAAGGGGAAAAAGAAAAAGGGAAAAAGGGAAATAGGGACGGTGTTAAAATCCCGAATTAAATATCTTTATAAATTTTTTATCGGGATTTTAGGAACGTCCCCAAATCCCGACAAAATCCCTATATTAAAATCTCGAAGGAGTAAAATATGAAAAAAATTGTTTTAAATATAGAAGGAATGACTTGTAGTGCTTGTTCAAATGGTTTAGAAAAATATTTAAATAAGCAAGAAGGAGTAATTAGTGCTTCTGTAAATTTGGTCATGGCGACAGCCTTAATAGAATATGAAGATAATTTAAGTGTTAAAGATTTAAATAGATTTGTTAAAGAAGCGGGTTTTAAAAGCTTAGGAGAGAAGAAAGAAGAAAAGAAAAGCAATGAGCTTGTAAAACTTATAATATTTGCTATTCTTGGAATTATTTTAATGTATATATCAATGGGGCAGATGATCAATTTACCAACCACTAAAATATTAAATATGATGGAAAGCCCACGAGTATATGCAATAACATTAATGGTGCTATCATTATTATTTATATTTTATGGATTTGATATTATAAAAAACGGAATAAAAAATATTATTCATAAAATGCCTAATATGGATTCTTTAGTAGGTGTTGGAGTAATAGTAAATTTTGTGTATAGCTTGTGGAATACAATTCAAGTATTTATGGGGAATACATCATTGGTACATCATTTATATTTTGAATCATCAGCAATAATAATTCTTTTTGTAAAAATTGGTAGATATATAGATAAGAAAAATAAAGATAAAGCAGTTGATACAATTAAAAATCTTGTAACAATAACTCCTAAAAATGGAACAATTTTAAAAGACGGAAAAGAATTACAAGTTACTATAAATGAAATACAAAAAGGAGATACTGTTGTAAGTAAATCTGGTGAAAAGATTGCGGTTGACGGAACTGTAACAAGTGGAAAAACACATACTGATGAATCATTTATAACAGGTGAAAGTAAGCCTGTTAGTAAAAAAGTAGGAGATACTGTAATTGCAGGAAGTATAAATTATGATGGATATATAGAATATAGAGCAGAAAAAATAGGTAGAGATTCTAGCATTTCTAATATAGTAAAAATGGTGGTAGAAGCTACAAATACAAAAGCTTCAATCGCAAGAATTGCAGATAAAATAAGTGGATATTTTGTTCCAGCAATATTTATCATTGCCTTAATTTCATTTATTTTAAATTTTGTAATAACAAAAGATATTAACCAATCAATTTTGGCATTAGTAAGTGTTTTAGTTGTTGCATGCCCATGTGCACTAGGATTAGCAACACCACTTGCTATGGTAGTTGCAATTGGAAATTGTAGTAGAAGAGGAATATTAGTAAAGTCTAGCGAAACCTTAGAAGCAATAAACAAAGTAGACACAATTGTATTTGATAAGACAGGAACATTAACAACAGGAAAAATGAGTATAGCAGATGGAGTGTATAATGAAGTTACTTTAAAAATATTGAAAAGCTTAGAAAAAAATTCAAATCATCCATTAGCTAAAAGTATTTATAATAATGAAAAAGATATTTTCGAAGTCAAAGATTTTGAAGAAGTTCCAGGACTTGGAGTTAAAGGAATTATAAATGGAAAGCAATATTATGCAGGCAATTACAAATATGTAGAAAAAATGAATGTAGAAAATAAACTAAAAGATAATGAAGCAGTATTTGCAAGTAAAGGTGAAAGCATAGTATATTTATTTGATGAAAAAGAGACTGTTTTAATTATCGGGTTAGCAGATACAATAAAGAAAGATATTATAGATACAATTAAAAATTTAGAAAAATTAGATAAGAAAATCATAATGCTTACTGGAGATAATGAAAAAACAGCGAGAGCCATTGCAAAACAAATAGGAATAGAAAATATTATAAGCAATGTAAATCCAGAGCAAAAACTAGATAAGATAAAAGAATTGAATAAGAATAATAATGTAGCAATGATTGGGGACGGAATTAATGATAGTCCAAGTTTAAAAGCTGCAACAGTTGGAATAAGTGTGGAAAACGGGACAGATATTAGTGCAGATTCTGCAGATGTTATATTGCTAAATGAAAATATGGACAATATAGTAAAAATATTTGACCTTGGAAAACGTACAATAAGAATAATTAAAGAAAATTTATTTTGGGCATTATTCTATAATGTATGTATGATACCACTTGCAACAGGACTCTTACCAATTGCATTAAACCCAATGATTGCAAGTTTAGCAATGACATTAAGTAGTTTAACAGTAGTATTAAATAGTTTAAGATTGTTAAAAAAATAACTGTGGAAATATCCACAGTTATTTTTTGCTTAAATTTTAAAGCTAATTGAATATGAAAATCCAATATGATAAAATTCAAGAAATAAAGGAGGTATATTTTATTGGCAGAAGATATAGAAAAATTTTATGAGAAAAATGGAAAAACAAATAGCTCCTATAATAATTATTATTTAAGCAAAAAATCAGAAATTAATTCAAAATTAAAAGAATATATAGAGGAAAATGTTTTCCCAGAGTATAGTAAAAATGGAAAATCACATGATTTAACACATATAAAAGAAGTAATGAAAAATGCATTAATATTAGGTGAAAAGTATTGTGTGAATTTAGATATGTTGTATACAGCAGTAGCTTATCATGATATAGGTGATCATATAGATAGAGAAAATCATGAGAAAGTATCAGCACAAATACTAGAAAAAGATGAAGCATTAAATAAATTTTTCTTTAAATCAGAAAAACAACTAATAAAAGAAGCTATAGAAGACCATAGAGCATCTAAAACAGGAGAGCCAAGAAATATATATGGAAAGATATTAGCATCTGCAGATCAAACTATAACGATAGAAAGATTTTTTAGAAGAGCGTATGATTATCATAAAGAGCATTATGGAAATATACCAAAAGAAGAACATATGCAGAGGGCGTGGAAATATGCAGTAAGTAAGTACGGAAAAGAAGGATATGCAGCTAAAAAAGATTATATAGAAAATGAATATAGGAAGAAGGCTCTAAAAGAATTACAAGATTTAATAGATGATAAAGAAGAATTTTTTAAAGTAGCAGATGAAATATATAAAAAATATATTAAATAAAAGGTTAAAATGAGGACATGAAAGATTAATCATGTCCATTATTTTTTAAACGCAAAAATCGAGGATTTTTACGTATTTAACAATGTTAGATTACAAATAATTACCAGAGCAAATCAAGTGCAATCTCTACGGAGCCTTATTTTGCAAGATGCCTATCTATATATTAAGAAGTTATTCGAACTTAACTAGCATATAAATAAATTTTACACAAAATTGGATTGTAATTTTAGCAAACGAACAAAGATAATGACTTAGTAAAAATATAAATAGAGATAAATTTATATTTACTTTTTTGCTTAAAGTTTAAAGCTAATTGAATATGAAAATCCAATATGATAAAATTCAAGAAATAAAGGAGGTATATTGTAATGGTAGAATCTAAAGCATGGAACTGGAGCAAGGCTAGTAAACTTGATATTTGGAAAGAGCCAAGTATTGAATCATATTATTTGCTAAACAGATGGAAAAAACAAATGAAAAAAGACTTTTTAGATTTAGGATGTGGAATTGGAAGACATACAATTTTATTTGCACAAAATGGATTTAATACATATGCTTTTGACTTAAGTGAGGAAGCTGTAAATGCTACTAAAAAGTGGGCAGAGAAATTAAATTTAAATGTAGATTATAAAATTGGAGATATGCTAAATTTGCCATACGAAGATAACTCTTTTGATTGTATATTATGTAGAAATGTTATATCACATACAGATACTAAAGGAGTAGAAAGAATAATTAAAGAAATAAACAGAGTGCTAAGAGAAGATGGAGAATGTTATTTAACTTTGGGTTCTAAAAGCTCTCCAGCTTTTAATAATAAAGATTTTCCAGTAGTTGATGAAAATACAAAAATAAGAGTAGAAGATGGACCGGAAAATGGAATACCTCATTTTTATGCAGATTATGATTTAATACAAGAGCTATTTAAAGACAACCTAATAGAATTAGTAGAACATATCGAAGATTTTTATGAGGAAAAAGGAAAAACTATTACTTCTTATCATTATCATCTTTTAATAAAAAAATCTGTAATTAGTCCAGAATTAAAAGAATATATTGAAGAAAAGATATTTTCCGAATACAATAAGAATGGAAAATCACATGATATAAGACATATAAAAGAAGTGATGAGAAATGCCTTAATATTAGGAAAAAAGTATAATGTGAATTTGGACATGCTATATACAGCTGTAGCTTATCATGATATAGGTGATCATATAGATAGAGAGAATCATGAAAAAGTATCTGCAAAGATAATGGAAGAAGACAAAAATCTAAATAGATTTTTTAACGCAACAAAATTGCAATTAATAAAAGAAGCAATAGAAGACCATAGAGCGTCAAAAACAGGAGAACCTAGAAATATATATGGAAAAATATTAGCATCAGCTGATAAAACTGTTACAATAGAAATATTTTTTAGAAGGACATATGAATATGGAGAAGAACATTATGGAAATATAGGGAAAGAAGAACATATTAAAAGAGCGTGGGAGCATGCAGTAACTAAGTTTGGGAAAGATGGTTATGCTGCCAAAAAAGATTATATAGAAAATGAATATAGAGAAAAAGAATTAAAAAAATTACAAGATTTAATAGAAGATAAAGAGAGATTTTTTAAAGTAGCAGACGAAATGTATAAAAAATATATGGAGTAACCAATACTTGACAAAGAATAAAAAAATAATGTATAATATTTCTTGGCTGATTTATTTGTCGAAATAAGTCGAAAAATAAATCAAAGTAGAAAATAACATATATTGTAGGTATAAAATTGGAAACGTACATTATTTTATATAATGATTAACGAACAACACATAGAAATATGTGTTGTTTTTGCGTCTAAAAATAAATAATGAAAGGAGATAGTTTTATGCCAAAGAACAAATTTCAAGATTTTATATTTACATTAATAATGGTTATAGTAATGGTTTATGCAATGGTTTGCTATAACATTTCGACAAATATGGGAGGATTATCAAACGAAGTATTTTTAATGGCACTTCAAGAATTGCCATTAATGGGAGTAATAGCTTTTATATTAGAGTTTTTCTTAATAGGAAAATTAGCTCAAAAAATAGCATTAAAATTATTAGATCCAAAGAAAACGCCACCAATTTTAGTAACAATGGGAATATCAACAGTAATAGTATGTTTTATGTGCCCAATAATGAGCTTTTTTGGAAGTATATTCTTTAATTATGATGGAATGGAAAATATAATAGCTAACTGGCTTCAAATAGCAGTATTAAATTTCCCTATGGCTTTATGTTGGCAATTATTTTATGCAGGACCATTCGTAAGATTTATATTTAGAAAAATATTTAAAGAAAAATAGATGTAGGAAAATAAAAAATCCTGCATCTATTTTTGTTTGATAAAAAATATCAAATATGATAATATACAAAAAATAAAAGTAAGGAGGGTCAAGATGGCTAGTAGAATAGAATTAGAAGCAAGTTATCATCTAGGAGAAAATTATGAGGATATACTAGAGAAAATAGAGGAGCAAAATTTTAAACTTGTAGAAGATAGCGTAGAAGAAGATACATATTTTACAGATAAGAATTTAGAATTTGTTAAGAGTAGGACTTGTTTAAGAACAAGAAAGACAAATGAAGATTTTTTAGAACTTACATATAAGCCAAAAACAGATAATAGCACAGAAAAATATGGAAAAAAAGAAGTGAATTTAAGATTAGACCCAAAAGATTACGAAGACACGAAATATGTTATAAATCAGCTTGGATATATCGAATATGTTTCGTTTAAGAAATATAGACAAGTATATTCAAAAAATATTGACGGATTTGAATATAACATTATGATAGATAAAATAGATGGAGTAGGTAATTTTATAGAATTAGAGATTTTAGCAAATACGGAAGAGGAGAAAGAGAAGTTAAGAACAGAATTAGATAAATTTGTAGAAAGAATGAATTGTAGCAAATTAAAAGAAAAGGAAAAGCCATATAGGGATATAGTAAAAGAATATATGGACAGTAAGAAGTAAGGAAATACGAATATGTCATTAGAAAAAGCAAAAGAATATTTAAAAAGATTTAATTTAGAAAATAATATTATGGAATTTGATACTTCGTCTGCGACAGTAGAAGAGGCAGCAAAAGCTTTAAATTGTGAGGAAAAAGAAATTGCCAAGACATTATCATTTTTAGTGAATGATGAAGCAATTTTAATTGTAGTTGCAGGAGATAAAAAGATAGATAATGCTAAATACAAAGCAGAATTTAATACAAAAGCTAAAATGATACCATATGATGACGTGGAAAATTATACTGGACATAAACCAGGAGGAGTTTGCCCATTTGGTGTAAAAGAAAATGTAAAAGTTTACTTAGATGAATCATTAAAAAGATTTGATGTAATTTACCCAGCATGTGGAAGTAGTAATAGTGCAGTAAAATTAACAATTGATGAATTAGAAAAAACTTCAAATTATGAAAAATGGGTAGATGTATGTAAAGATATGTAAGGAGGCTGTTATGGAAAGTAATGAGTATTTAAATTTTGCAAAAGAGATGTGCATCGAAGCTGGTAAGATAATGAAAAAATATTTTTACCAAGATAACGGAGCAAGTTATAAAGGTGATAAAACAATTGTAACCTTAGCTGACAAAGAAATTAACCATATTTTGATAGAGAAAGTAAAAGAAAAGTTTCCAGATCATTCTGTTGATGGAGAAGAAGAAAAATTTGGAAAAAGTAAATATGTATGGGTATGTGATCCTGTAGACGGAACAGCTATGTATGCAAGACATATTCCAGTTGCTGTATTTTCTTTAGCATTAGTAGTAGATGGAGTGCCAGAAGTAGGGGTAGTATATGATCCATTTTTAGATAAATTATATTCAGCAATAAAAGGACAAGGTGCATTTTGCAATGATGAAAAAATTACTGTAAATGATTATAAATTAGAAGATGAAAAAAGCATAAGTCATTTTGATATGTGGCCAGCAGCTGTATATAATGTTATACCAATGTTAAATGAACTATACAAAAAAACATATTTTATAGGTGTTGGAAGTATTATAAGAGCATGTATGTGTGTAGCAACAGGAGATTTTACGTGCTGTATATTTCCTGGTACAAAAGGAAAAAATTGTGATATTGCAGCAGTAAAAGTAATTGTAGAGGAAGCCGAAGGAAAAGTAACAGATTTATTTGGAGATGAGCAAAGATATGACGAACCAATAAATGGAGCACTTATAAGTAATGGAATTGTACATGATGAATTAGTAAAAAACGCAAAAGAAAATGTAAAGAGAAGGAAAGTATAAAAATGATAGATTTACATATTCATTCTACTAACTCTGATGGTACAGATTATGTTCAAGAGATAGTGCAAAAAGCTCAAAAATTAAATTTGGAATATATATCTATAACTAATTATGATACTTGTGATGGATATAAAAATATTTAATAGAATTATTAGGATACAAAATAGTTACTCATAAAATGTCCAATAGGTTAAATAGTTTTTATAAAGATAAAAGTAGAAAAGAAAACTTAGGAATAGGAAATTTAAATATCAAAAATTTATATGTAGAAGAACGGATATAGAAGGAGTGTTTAAATGATACGACCAGATTATAATAATAGTATATTAAATTTAATAACATCAATTTTAAAATATTATAACGTAGAAAGTAAGTATAATAGTTTACCAGAAATTGATGAAATATTAAAAAAAGATTATAATAATGTAGTTTTTATAATATTAGATGGTATGGGAGAAAATATATTAAATGAATTAAACGAAAATGCCTTGTTTAGGAAAAACAGAATAAAGACAATAACATCTGTGTGTCCAACAACTACAGCTGCAGCCATGACTACATATTATTCAGGCAAACCTCCAATCGAAACTGGTTGGATAGCATGGTCACAGTATTTTAAAGAATTCGGAAGAAATATTAACTTGTTGCCATGGGTTGATTCTTATACTGGAGAAAAAATAAATATTCCAAATTTAACTAGAACAGATATTATTGGATATAAAACTATTTATGAACAAATCAAAGAGCAAAATGAAAATATTAAGGTGTACGAGGTTTCGCCAGATTATTGTGATCAAAAAACTAAAACACCAATTAATGCAAAAGAAATGGATGAAATATCAGAAGCATTAGAAATGTTATGTAAAAATAAAGATAAAAAATTTGTACTAGTATATAGTGACAATCCAGACAGTTTAATTCATAAATATGGTTGTAAATCAAAAGAAGTAAAAGAATTTTTGGAAAATGCCCAAAATGAACTAACTAAATTAATTGAAAAAATAAAAGATACAAATACATTAATATTGATATCAGCAGACCATGGACATAAAGATATAGAAGAAACTATTAGTATTTTAGATATACCAGAAATTTTTGACTGTTTACAAATGCCACCAACTTTTGAAGGGAGAATGGTAGGATTTTTCGTAAAAGAAAATTGTAAACAGAAATTTGAAAAACTTTTTAAAAATGAATTTAAGGACAAGTTCATTTTATACACTAAAAAAGAATTCTTAAATTCAAAATTATTAGGAGAAGGAGCACCTCATAAAAAGATTGATGATTTTGTGGGAGACTATGTAGCTATATCAACAAGCGGTACAAGGATTTTATTAGAAAATTATCTAACTGTAGCAAATGGAAAGGTTGATAATAAGGTATCAACACATTGTGGATTAACAAAAGAGGAACTAGAAGTTCCAATAATTAAAATAGAGATTTAATATTTTTTATAAATGAATACACCATGTTAAGTATATTAATTATACTTAAACAGAGGTGTTTTTTTATTTTGATAAAAATGCTTAATCTAGCCTGTCCGTAATAAAATATTATTTATTTGGGTTGTTTTTTTATAAAGGTTCATATATTTAGTATGAAGCATTCAATAAATAAAATAGAACAATTGACCATAAAAAGAGTCAAAACTCTACGGATACATGCAAAATATGTGCAAAACGTGAACAAAAAATGGCAAAACTGTTTACTTTTGTAAAGAAGTGTAATATAACGATTCCGTAGCGGAAAGGGGAGAATAGAATGAAAAAGTTAAGTTCTAAAATTTTATTAATTGTAATGGCTGTTATGCTTATTTTAAGTTTAAATGCCACTGTAAATGCTACAGCCGAAGATATGGCGGTATTAGAAAATGCCAATGGAGATTATCTTATTTATTTAAATGAATATTTAAATGATGAATATTCTTATGCAATAACAACTAGTGCAGATGTCGAAGAAAATAATTTAAATTGGCTTACAGCAAAAGATACAAATGGAAATAGTGTAATAAAAGTTTCAAAAGTTCAAGTAGGATTATATTTATGGGTAAAAATAAATGACGAAATTATAAAAAAAGCAGAACCTATAAATGTAACAGAAGTATCAACAGAAGCAGAAATAAATGAAATGAAAACTTTAACAAATAGGATTAAAGTTGATGCAACTCAAACTATAACAGAAGAAACAAGAGAAGATAATGTAATAAGAACAGTAACACAAGGTGTTTTAAAAATTACTGATGATGCAAATGCAAAATATAGTTATGATATTGTTCTATTAAATGATGAAAACACATCTTGTAAAGAGTTAGTTAATTTAATGAGCAAAATAAATGCTGATATGGATATATTCCAAGCAATAGATGTAGCTCAAGAATATACTACTTTATGGAATAATATTATAACAAATGCAGAATGGAAAGAAGTAACAAATGCTACAATAGCTCAACCTGTTGATGCAGAAAACGGTACACAATATGTTGTTTTATTAAAGAAAGAATTAAATGGAACTACAACATATGATGCACAAGTTTTAACTTCAAAGAAAGAAACTTCAGAAGATGAAGTAAAAGAAGTTGTAAAAACAGAAACAAGAAGTGAGCTACCAGTTACATTCGATAATCCAATATTATTTGTTCTATTAGGAGTTGCAGTAGTAGCAATAGTAATAATAGCAATTAGAATAAGAAGTTTATCTAAGAAAAATGAAAAATAAAAAATTAGTATTTTATAAAATATTACTTTTTATAGTTATTATTTTTGCGATTATTGTAATTGCACTTATAGCAAAAAAATATATTGGAAATCAAATTAATGAAGAAAATAATGCACAAATAGTAGAAGAAATTAAACAGCATGCAGAAACAACAGAACCTATTAAATTTGGTAATAATTCTGTTATAGGAATTATTAATATACCCAAAATTGAACTAGAATATCCAATTCTAGATACAACTACAAAAGAAAACATGAGAACGTCAATAACCCGTTTTAGTGGTGGAAATGTTAATGAAATAGGAAATTTAGCTTTAGCTGGTCATAACAATTATGATGGAACAATGTTTGGAAGAAATGATGAACTTGTAGCTGGAGATAAAATCTATTTAACAGATTTACAAAAAAATACTGTTGAATATGAAATTAAATCTATTTTTGTAACCGATCCAAATGATGTTAGCATATTAGAAACGAAAGAAGAAGAAATTAGAGAAGTCACCTTAATAACCTGCGAAAACGGAAACAAAGCCAGACTTATTATTAAGGCGGAAGAAGTAAAAAAATAAATTATAGGGGGATAATTTATGGAAGGGAAAAGTTTAAGCAAGAAAGCTATAATTGCCATAGTTATAATTGCAATATTAGTAATTGCGGCTATTTCAATGGTTGTAGTTTTCTTAAGAGATCAAGGTGAAACAGAAGCTACTGCCATAGGTGAAAACAGTAGCAATAGTGAACAAACACAAGATGCAGTCCCTGATAATAATGGTGATAATAATCAAGGAACTGCAACACAAAGCGAAGAACCACAACAAGAACAAACAACAGTAGCTGATAATGATGGTGCTACAACTACTAATGTTGGTACTACGACAACACCAGCAACAACAACTACTACAGCACCAGCTCAACAAACAACTACAACAACAGATGGTAGTACTCAAGTAGCAACAACAACTACTACAGAAACAATTCCAACACAAGCATTAACTTTAGCTTGGAGTAATATGACAGTTTCTGGAGGAGAGTTATTAGCAAATATTGATGCAAATGTAAGAGATGTAACAGCACCTGTTAGATTAGCAACAAACATCTTAAAAGACGGTGAATCAAATGACTTAAGAGAATATTATGTAAAACGTGGAGATACTATTTATATGTATATTGCTGTTAATGAAGAATTAGCACATAATCCAACATTTACATTAATAAATAATGGAACAGAATATGTAATGGAAGATTCACGAGTAACAGTAAGACAAAGTGCAGAAAACAGATGGGATTATTCAGTAAAATATTTAATTCCAGAAGATACAGACTTTGTTGATGGAGAAATTACTTTAAGAGTATCTAATATAGAAGATGCAGCTAGAAATTCAATCCCAGATGAAAATGGACCAACAAATGGTCATAGAGTATTTTATGATGGTACAGCACCAGAGATTCATGTAAAGGGAACAGAAGGATATGAAGAACCAGAAGAAAACTATGTAGGTAGTAACGAACAAGATATATATAGTAAAGTAAGCTTTAAATTAAAAGATAATTATAAAGTAGTAGAATATGAAATAAATGATACTTTAATTACAAGTATTACACCAAGCGCATGGACAGATGCAAACTTTAATAATATCAAAGAATATTTAGTTGAAGGTACTAATACTATTATAGTAAGAGATATAGCTGGAAATGAAGCTACATATACATTTACATATGATTCAATAGCACCAAAAGCATCATTTGTACGTATTCAAAATAATTCACAAAACAATGAAAAATATGCTAAAGTAGGAGATAAAATTTGGGTATATGTAACTATACCAAATTCAGAAGCAGCAACTGCACCAAAAATTAAAATTAATGGTGTAGAAGCAAGAGTATTTGTAAATGAAAATAATACACAATATGATTATGTAAAATATGTTGGAGAAGTCGTTATGACTGAAGACATGGCTGAAGGTCCAATTGAATTCTTAGTTTATGGATACAAAGATATAGCAGGAAATGATGGAGTTGAATATACAGCTTCAACAGATGGAAGTGCACTTATATTAGATAAAACAGCTCCATATTCAGGAAATAAAGATGCAGGACATCCACTATATATCCTAAACGTAAGTGATGCAAATCGTCGTACATGGATTAGAGATGGAGAAACATTAAGAGTAGAAGCAAACTTTAACGAAGATATGGATATGTCTAGAACTCCAATTTTAACAATTGGAACAGGAAGCAATACTCAAACAGCAGAATTTAGATATAGAAATACAGTAGATGGAAAACGTACTTTCGTTGCAGATATCAAAATTAATAACGATATTTTAGGATTAGCAGATGGAACACAAATACCATTTACAGTAACAAATGCATTTGATTTAGCAGGAAATGAAGCAGTATTAGATAATGAAGATGTTACTTTCACATCAGTATATGGTTAAGTAACATATGATGATAATGCTCCAGAAATGGTAGCTTTAGGAATGCTAAATGATACACATTATAATGAAGGTAAAGATATCACAGTTGCAACTACTGGAGATAGAATTAGATTAAGAGTAGCATTCAAAGAAATGTTAGCTGTAAATCCAAAAGTAGAAATTATTGGAGAAAATGGTGTAACAGAAGTTGAATGTACATATAGAGAACAAACTTCAAATCCAAGTGCAAATTACTATATGTATATGGCAGACTTTACAATAACAGAAAATATGGATTTACCAGAAGGTGAAATTCAATTCAAAATTACAGAATATGCAGATGCAGCAGGAAATGTTGGAAAAGAATTAACACAAGAACTAATTACCGAAACAGCTTACCCAGGAGTTGTTTATGATACAGTAGCACCAGAATATTCAGCAATGGGTATTTTTAATTGGACAAATAACAAGTATGGTGGAGATATTACAGTTGCAACTGCAAATGAACATATCAGATTATATGTAGCATTCCCAGAAATGTTAGCAGTTAATCCAAAAGTTGATATTTATGGTGAAAATGGAAAAGTAACAACAATGGATTTAGCTTGGAGTGAAGCAGCACAATTCTATTTTGTTGAATTTGATACAACAGAAGATTTACAATTACCACAAGGTAAGATACAATATAGAATTTATGGATATGAAGATGCAGCAGGAAATGTTGGTGATGATTTAAATCAAGAAGATACAACAAGCAAAGAATATCCATATGTAATATATGATACAGTACCTGCAGAATATACAGCATTAGGAATAGTTAATGGATCTCATTATGATGCAAAAGAAGGAGACATATATCATGCTAAAACAGGTGATTATGTAAGAATTCTTGTACAATTTGATAATGAGAAATTAGCAGTAATGCCAAAAATAAGAATATTAGGAGCAGATAATAAAGTTGTTAAAGAAGTAAATATGATTGATGCTTATTTAACTTCTGAATCAATGAATACTAATGCTTATTCAGGACAATTTACAATAACAGAAGATATGGATTTACCAGAAAGTGAAATCAAATTTGAAGTTTATGGATATGAAGATGCAGCAGGAAATGTTGGAAGAACATTAACTAATGCAGATCTAAAATATCCAGGAATAGATCAAGGTGTAGAATATGACAAAACAGCACCAGTAGCAGATTTTGTAGAATTTACAACTACAAATAAAAATAATCAATATGCTAAAGTAGGAGATCAAGTTTGGGTAAAAGTAAGAATTAAAGAAGAATTATCAAAAATGCCAGTTATTAAAATAAATGGTATTACAACAAATACAGTTATTAATGATCCAGCAGGAGTATTATATGTTGGATGGATTACAATGACAGAAGATATGACAGAAGGAAAAATGTCTTTTGAAATATCTGGATACGAAGATTTAGCAGGAAATGTTGGAGATACTATTACAACAACTACAAATAATACATCTGTAACATTTGATAAAACAGCTCCAGCATTAAGAGAATTAAGAGTTCAAAACTTCTATAATCCAAATGGAAAAGAATATGAACAATATTCTGGATTAACACAAAATCCTAGACAAAATAAAGGAATAGCAATAACAGTAAATACAACAGAATTATTATCTAAAAATCCAATAATCGTAATTGGTGGAAAAGAAATAGAAGTACCAGTACAAGAACCACAATTTAATAAATATGTAGTATATGTTGACTTAACAGAAGATATGGATTTAGTTGAAGGAGAAAAAATTCCTGTAACAGTAAAAGGATTAGAAGATTTAGCTGGAAATACAGGAGATGAAGTTACATCAACAGGTAATGACAAATACTATGTGATTTTTGATAAAACAGCTCCAGAAAATAAATCTGTAGGAATATTTAATAGAACAAAATTAGATATAGGCGATACACAACTTGCAACAACAAATGATTCAATAAGAATATATGCATCATTTAGAGAAAAATTAACATTAGAACCAACAGCTAGAATATATGGAAAAGATGGAAAAGTAGTTGCAGAATCTGTATTACCATACGACAAAGCTGGAGATTGGTATTTCCATGATTTCAAAATAACAGAAGACATGGATTTACCAGAAGGAGAAATACAATTTGATATTGTTGGATATTCAGATGCAGCAGGAAATGTTGGAGTAGCTTTAGGTAATGAAGAGGCTCATAAAAATTCTGTTTATCCACAAGTTGTATATGACAAAACAGCTCCTGAAAAATTAAATTTAGGAATTGCTCGTAACAAAGATGAGGGAGATACAAGAGATCAAAGATATGCAAAAGCTGGAGACAGTATTCGTGTATTAGTATCTTTCTCTGAAAAATTAGCAGTAGAACCAAAAGTTGAAATATTTGGAAAAGTATATGATGTAACATATCGTCCAAAAAGTTCAATTGAAGAATCAAATATTTATTATTACATGGCAGATGTTAAGATAGACCAAAATACACCAGAAGGTGATGTAGTATTCAAAGTATTTGGATACAAAGATGCAGCAGGAAATGAAGGATTACCTTTAACAAATGCTGATATAAATGATGGAAAATATACAAATGCAATAATCGATAATACAAATCCAACAATATTACCAACAGAAGATTCAGTTTCTGGATCAAAAGATAATTATAGTAGAATAGGTTTTAAAGTTACAGATAATTACGGTGTAGCTTCTTATGAAATTAATGGTGAAACATTAATTCTTACAAACGGAGAAATTTCTTATGAAAAATTAAAAGAATATTTGAAAGAAGGATCTAATACAGTAACAGCTAGTGATGAAGCTGGAAATACAGCAACATATACATTTAACTATGATGCAACAGCACCAACTAGAGAATATTCAAATATTATGGTTGTTGGTGATGATAGTAAAGAACACGAATTTTATGCAAAAGTAGGAGATAAAATTTGGGTAAGTATTGGAGTTAAAGAAGAGTTACTACATAATCCAACATTTACATTAATAAATAATGGAATTGAATATCCAATGGATGATAATTTAGTAAAAGCTTCATATGATAAAGAAAATAATAGATACAGTTATGTTATGACATATCAAATTCCAAGTGATACATCTTTTGTAGATGGAGAAATTACATTTAAAATTTCTGATTTAGTAGATTTATTTGGAAATAGAATGACAGATGAAACAAAACCATCAAACAGTAATAGGGTATTCTTTGATAAAACAAATCCTATTATAACAGTTAATGATGACGCAGTAGGAAATGCACCATATTTTAGAGATAATATAGGATTTACAGTATCTGACAATTATGGAATTGCTTCTTGCGAATTAAATGGTACAGACATAGAAAATAATAATGGAAAAATCAGTTTTGAAGCTATAAAAGATAGATTAAATGTAAATGAAACAAAAAATACATTAACTGTAACAGATTTATCTGGTAACGAAGTATCATACGAGTTTTGGTATGATTATAAAGCTCCAAAAGCTAATTTTGTACAAATAAGAAGTAATAAACAAATAAATAAAGATTATGCTCAACCAGGAGATGATGTTTGGGTATACATCAAAATTAAAGAAGAATTATCTGTATTACCTACTATAGTAATTAATGGTCAAAAAGTAGATACTTTTAAAAATGGAGAACCAAATGAAAATGGACAAATGTACGCAGGTAAGTTAAAAATGACAAGAGATATGGAAAATGGAGAAGTTTCATTTAAAATATTTGGATATGCAGATAAAGCAGGTAATGTTGGAGCAACAATAGAAAACACAACAACAGATAATTCAAATGTTATATTTGACAAAGATGCACCAACAGTAAATGAAGTACACATCCAAAATAATACTAGAGGTGGTTCAGAAGCAAAAGTAGGAGATAAAATATGGCTATATGTTACTGTTACAGAAAAAGAAGCTGATTTATCACATAAACCAAATGTTACTATAAATGGTAAAGAAGCAAATGTATTTGTAAATGAACCAACATCTACATATACAAAATATGTAGCAGAAATAGTTGTAACAGAGGATATGAAACCAGGAGAAATGACTTTTAATATTTCTGCATATACTGATAGAGCAGGAAATGTAGGAAAAGAATTAACTACTACAACAGACGGATCTTCAATGACAATTGTTGAATAATAATCACAAAAGTATAAAAGGTAGAAAGTGATTTCTACCTTTTATATATAATAAAAATTTAAGATGTTTAATCTAAAATAATTAATAAGGGGGAAATATTTTGGCAAAGAGATATAAAAATGAGACAGCAGGAAAATCTAGTTCTCACCAAAAAGCAAGAAGTAGAAGTTCAAGAAAAATAGATAAAAGAAAAGTATTAATTTTCTTTGTCATAATTATTATATTAATTGCAGGATATTTTATAATTACTAATATAAGAAATAGTGAAACAAATGGTGAAGTAAGGATTAGTAATTCAGATAAAAAAATATCATCAGATATATTAGTTTTAAATGATTTAAATAATGAGGTAATAGAGCATTTGGATATGAAAAATATGCAATTAGTAGAAGCTCATTATAAATTAGAAAATCTAGAAACAGGAACAGTAAATTTATATTATAAAGTAGATGATAAAGAAATAGTAAAAGTGGATATAAATATAAAAGATAAAGCAATAGAAAAAGCAGAAAAGCAAGAGAATGCAGAAGAAATGTCTTTATCACAAATAGGAGATAATATAAATAAAGATATAAAGAAATATTATACAGATAATCAAAAAAGATTAAAACCAGATGAAGGAAAAAATATTCTAAATATAATTGTAGCAAATGAACAAATAATTATAAATGCTAGTGAAAACTAAAAATAAGTGCTTCTTAATAAAAAAGAGGCACTTATTTTTTATATCATAGCTAAAATGCATTTATTCTTGCAAAATAAACGTTAGTATGCAATTATAATTTTTACAAAAAAAAGGGATTTTAGGAACATCCCTAAAATCCCAGTATTGAATATATAATTAAACAAAGACATTTAACAAAGTTAAACATATTGCTGCTAAGATTGTTTTAACAGAAATTGTTATAGTTTTCTTAACTGCTTTGTTAATAACTACTAACCTATGTTCTTTTCTGATTGTTAAAGCTAAACAATCAGTTTTATTATAATTTTCCATTGTATTTCTCTCCTTTTTATCTATAGTATCTATGTCAAAAATCTTTAGTATTTTTCATAATATAAATTCATTATAGAGCAAATATTAAAAATTGTCAACATTTTTGTTACAAAAATGTAATAAAAAAATATAAAAAAAGTAATATTGGAAAATTTTGTGAATTTTACCAAATGGACATAAAAGTATGATACAATTTATATATAGGAGGAAATAATATGCAAAAAATACTATTTGTATGTCTTGGAAATATATGCAGATCTCCAATGGCAGAGTATGTTTTTAAAGACATAGTAGCAAAAAACGGACAAGAAAAAAACTTCTACATTTCTTCTGCTGCAACGAGTACAGAAGAAATTGGAAATGATATGCATTATGGAACTAAAGAAAAATTGCTTGAACATAATGTACCATTTCAAAAGCATAGAGCCAAACAACTAAAAAAAGAAGATTATAATAAATATGATTATATAATTGGTATGGAAAACAGCAATATAGTAAGAATAAAAGCAATTGTAGGAAATGATCCAGAAAATAAGATATATAAATTATTAGATTTTACAAATGAGAGAAAAGATATAGCAGACCCTTGGTACACAGGAAATTTCACTAAAACATATGATGAAGTACTAAAAGGATGTCAAGCTTTATATAATTACTTAACAAAGGAGTGATTATTATGTCATATATCGAATTTAAAAATGTATGTAAAGACTATAAAATGGGAGAAGTTATAATACACGCCTTAAGTAATGCGAATTTAAGCATAGAAAAAGGAGAATTAGTTGTAATAGTAGGTCAAAGTGGGGCGGGCAAAACTACAGCTTTAAACATATTAGGTGGTATGGATAATGCTACATCTGGAAGAGTTATAGTAGATAATAAAGAAATCTCCAGATTAAAAAATAGGGATTTAATAAAATATAGAAGAGAAGATATAGGTTTTGTATTCCAATTTTATAATTTGGTACAAAATTTAACAGCAATAGAAAACGTAGAACTTGCAACACAAATATGTAAGAAATCTTTAAATCCAGAACAAGTAATGGAGAAGGTAGGCTTAGCAGAAAGAAAAAATAACTTTCCTTCACAATTATCTGGAGGAGAACAACAAAGGGTTGCTATTGCAAGAGCAATAGCTAAAAATCCAAAGTTATTGCTATGTGATGAACCTACAGGAGCATTAGATTATAAAACAGGTAAACAAATTTTAAAATTATTACAAGATATGTCTAGAAAAGAAAATATGACAGTTATAATAATTACTCATAATGGGGCAATAGCCCCAATGGCAGATAAAGTTATAAAATTTAAAAATGGAACTGCAGAAGATATGATAATAAACAAGAATCCAACACCAATCGAGGAGATAGAATGGTAATAAGGAGGTGGAAATATGAAAAAAGCACTACTTAAAAATAGTTTTAAAGAAATAAAAACCTCATATAAAAGATTTATTTCTATTTTGCTTATAGCACTATTAGGAGTAGGCTTTTTTGCAGGTTTAAGAGCTACATCTCCAGACATGGTAGATACTATAGATAAGTATTATAAAGAGCAAAATGTGTATGATATACAAATAATGTCTACATTAGGACTTACAGACAGTGATATGGACGCTATAAAAAATATAGAGAATGTAGAAAATGTTTATGGTACATATTCGGAAGATATTTTAGTAAAAGTAAATAACAAAGAATTAGTATCAAAAATATTAACAATAGAAGATGTTAACAAGCCAAGATTAATAGAAGGAAATATGCCTGAAAATGCTAATGAATGTTTAGTAGAACAGTCATTCCTAAATGCAGCAAATAAAAAAATTGGTGATACTATAACATTAGAAGCAAACGAGGGAAATGAGATTCTTAAAGAATTAAATTTAAAAATAGTAGGAACTGCAGAAAGTCCTTTATACATATCAAGAGAAAGAGGAACAACAAGCTTAGGTTCTGGAACAATAAATAATTTTATTTATGTTTCAAGAGATAATATAGAATCAGATGTATATACCGAGATATATGTAACTTTAAAGGATGCAGAAAAATATACAACTAGTTCTACTAAATACGAGAATTATGTAGAAGAAACAAAAGATAAAATAGAAGGAATTAAAGAAGAAAGAGAAACTGCAAGATATAATGAACTTATAGATGATGCGAATGCAGAAATTCAAGAGGCAGAAAACGAATTTAATACTCAAAAAGCTGATGGAGAAAAACAAATAGCTGATGCAGAGGCTAAAATAGAAGATGGCAAAAAGCAAATAACAGATGGTGAAAACGAGATAAAGACTAATGAGGAAACAGCCAATAAAGAATTTGCAAATGCAGAAAAGAAAATTCAAAGTGCAAAAGCTGAAATAGAAAAAAATGAGAAAACGCTAGAAGAACAAAAACAAAATGCTCAAACTAAAATTGATGAGGCAAATACTAAAAAAACAGAGTTAACATCAACATTACAGACGGTAAATCAATCATTAGAACAAGTAACACAAGCATATAATGATGTGGTAAATAAATTAAATGATAGTAATTTGAGCGAAGAAGAAAAAGCTACATTGACAGCTAAAAAACAAGCTTTAGAAACTCAAAAACAGGAATTAGAAACAAATAAAACGCAGTTGCAAGCTGGAATTACAGAAATAGAAAATCAGATAAATTCTGCAAATAACACAATAAGTGATGCTCAATCCAAAATTGAATCAGCAAAAGCAGAAGTAAGTAAACAAGAAAAAAATTTAACAAGTACAAAAAAGAAGACAGAAACACAGCTAAGTAATGCAAAAGCTGAATTAGAAACTTCAAAACAAGAAATACAAACAGCAGAGTCAGAATTAACTACTCAAAAAGAAGAGTTTAATACCAAAATTGCAGATGCAGAAACAGAATTAATTGATGCAAAAGAAAAGGTTAATGAAATAGAAAGTGCAGAATGGTATATATTAGATAGAAATCAGAATAGTGGATATGTAAGTTTTATACAAGACACGCAAAGTGTAGATAGCTTAAGTATTGTATTCCCAATTGTATTTTTTGCAATAGCAATATTGGTGTCATTAACTTCAATGACAAGAATGGTAGAAGAAGATAGAACAGAACTAGGAACATTAAAATCTTTAGGATATAACAAAGCTCAAATAATGTTTAAATACATATTGTATTCTAGCTTAGCTTGTATAATTGGTGGAGTAATAGGAATAATTATAGGATTACAATTAATACCAAGAGTTATTTGGATGATGTATAGTATGATGTATACAATTCCGGAATTTGTAGTAGGACTTAATTCGGAACATTCATCATCTGGTTTAGCACTTATATATATTTGTATTGTTGGTGCTACAATATATGCGGCAGCGAGAGATTTAAAAGAAAAGCCAGCAAACCTATTAAGACCAAAAGCTCCAAAGCTTGGAAAAAGAGTTTTATTAGAGAGAGTAAAATTTATATGGAAAAGATTAAACTTTTCACAAAAAGTTACTATTAGAAATATATTTAGATATAAAAAGAGATTTTTAATGACAATTATAGGTATCTTTGGTTGTACTTCATTAATATTAACTGGATTTGGAATAAAAGATTCTATATCTACTATATTACCAAATCAATATGAAAAAGTATTTCTATATGATTTTCAAGTTAGTATGAAGAGTAGTTTGACTGATGACGAAAGACAAAGTGTTATTACAGAATTACAAAATACTGAAAATGTTAATAATGTTGTAGAAACATATATGGTAGCTGATACTGCAAATCATAATGAATATTCAGAAGACTTGCAAGTAGTAGTTCCAAATAATGCAGAAGAGTTAAAAAATGTGATTACAATAAATGATGTAGATAATAAGAAAGAAGAAATTAATTTATCATCAGATGGAGTAATTTTAACAGATAAGTTGGCACAACTATTAGATGTAAAAGTTGGAGACACGATAACATTAGAAGGAACTTCAGAAGAAAACAAAGAAGTTAAAGTTTCTGATATAACAGAAAATTATATTGCTCATTATATATATATGACAAAAGATATGTACGAAAGTTTATATGGAGAAACATATAATACAAATGTATTACTTGTAAAAGCTGAGAATTTATCAGAAGAAGCACAAGAAGAGCTTTCTAAAAAATTATTAGATGGTGGTAAGGTATCTACAGTTTCGCTAAATTCAAACGCAGAGAAAACTTTGGATGATACAATTAGCTCATTAAATTATGTTGTTGTAATATTAATTGTTTCTGCAGGATTGCTTGCATTTGTAGTATTATATAATTTATCTAATATAAATATTAGTGAAAGACAAAAAGAACTTGCGACAATTAAGGTATTAGGTTTTTATGATAAAGAAGTATATACTTATGTAACAAGAGAAACAGTATTATTAACAATAATAGGAATTGCACTAGGACTAATTGGAGGTTATTTCTTAAATTACTTTATAATTGGTACATGTGAAATAAATATGCTTAGATTTGCAAAAGTTATACATCCATTAAGTTATTTGTATGCTATTTTAATTACAGTTGCTTTTACAATTATAGTAAATGTAATTACGTATTTTGCTTTAAAGAAAATAGATATGATTAGTAGTTTAAAGAGTGTGGAATAGGGATTTGAGGCATCCTATAGGGATTTGGGGACACGTTCTTGCAGGGATTTTGGGGACGTTCCTTAAATCCCTATTTATTTGCTTTAGCAAAAGAAATGCCCCCGTCACAGCGTGGCGAGGGATAAAGATTTGAAAAGAGATGTGTTTTAGTAATGCAATAGTGCATTAAAGAAATTAGAATGTAATTGTTTGAATCCACTGGAATAACTCAGTAAGAAGTCTTCCGGCTTCTGCGAACACATTTGAGAGCGTATCTCCTGCAGCAGGTAAGTTCAGCGTAAAAAGCTGAATAAAAGCCTTGAGTGCAGTAAATGTGGCTCTCAGAAGGAATTCGTAAAAAACTAAAATTCCTTCGCATAGCTGGAAAAATGTAGGGCATTGGTCCGCAACATTGGGACAGAGATTAACAACGAGCATGGCTACTAGAGCCAGTAACAAGTTGAATTTCATTGCCCGTGCGAAACTGTTGATAGCATTATCTATGCTACGAGCAACAGTTTTGGCAGTAGCTTTCCGTGCTTTTTCTGTTCCAAAATTTTGCTTCCACCAAGCTTTTAACCGCTCAAGCGGTGAGGGTTTGTAAGTAACTTTAGGAAGCACAGAAGCAGGTTTTGCCTTAGTTGTTCCAGGGTTGATAGTTGCATTCATTTTTTTCATGTTTGTCATAATATTTCTCCTTTTCTTATCTAGTTGCAAGTATCAATTGATACAAATACAATGCAACAGTTTATAGTTAAATTTTATTATACCATAATTATGTTAATTATTCAACTGAAGTGCTTGGATAGGCTATATTTAGAGCATATACCAAAATATTGTAATAATAAAATATAACTAGAAAACTATAAAAAAGTATGATATATTAAATAAGATAATTGTCGAAAAAAGGAGAAAAACGTGAAAGAAAAAACAAAAGAAATATTAAATAAGGTTATAAATTCTAGTTTCTTTATCATAATACTTGCAATTTTTATAATATTAAAAACTATATTATTTTATAAAAGTACAGTATGTATAAATGAAAGAATTGATATAAAAACAATACAAAGTAGTATAATATATATTTTATCTTTATTTGGAATATTATTTTTATTACCTAAAAAAGGAAGAAATATAGGCGGAATAGTATTAGACACGATAATAAGTATAATTTTGTTTGCAGACAATATTTATTATACTTATTCAAGCAATGTTTTATCAGTATTACAAATAACTAATCTTCAATATGGCGAAGAAATAATGTCAACATTACCAATGTTATTAAAAATACATCAAATACTTTACTTTATAGATATATTAGTGTTAATAATTTTATTTGTATCAAAATTTGCAAAAATAGAAAAAGGACAAAAGAGCAAAGTACAATATATTGTTATTAGAACATTAATTGGATTAGTTGCAATATATGTATTTATTACATCAGCAATAGATGGAAATGAAAAAGCTTTAGAAGACCCATATAATAGAGATACACAAATAAAGAAGGCAACAATTTATGGGTATCATATATCAGATATATTAAATGCTATTGATGGCTCAAAACAAGCAAAATATAGAAATAAGACAGAAGTAATGGATGCATACAATTCTTTAAAGGAAGAATATAACCAAGAATATGAAGAAAGTTATCTAGATATTGCAGGTTCAATGGAAGGCAAAAATGTAATAATTCTTCAATTGGAATCTATGCAAGAATTTGTATTAAATAAAACAATAAATGGTAAAGAAATAACACCAAACCTAAATAAATTTATAAACGAAAATATAAGACTTTCTAATATGTATATGCAAAGCTATTCTACAACAGCAGATTCAGAGTTTTCAACAGTAACATCATTATATCCTGTAGAAAATGGAATGGCATATAGTAGATATTATAAAAATACCTATGATGATATTTTTAAGATGTTCCATCAAAAGGATTATACAACTTCATATATGCACGGAAACTATGGATATTTTTGGAATAGAACTAATGTATACAACAATATGGAAGTTGACCATATAGAATTAAAAGACACTTTTGCAGATATTTCAGAAGATGTTATGGGATATTTGTCAGATGAATTATTATACAGACAAGCTGTAGAAAAATTATCAAATTATGAAGAACCATTTATATCATATATTGTTGCAGCTTCATCACATACGGGTTTTACACTAGATGGATTGCAAGATAGAAGTAAAGTTAGTATAGATGTTGGAAAATATAAAGATACTTTCTTTGGAAATTATCTAGAATCAGTAAATTATGCAGATTATGCATTTGGTATATTTATAGATGAGTTAAAAAAAGCTGATTTATATGATGACACTGTAATAATTTTATATGGGGATCACAATGGACTAGATATGTATAATAACGAAATGATAGAATTCTTAAGTGAATTAGATGGAAATGTTACAGATGTAGATATAAAATTAAATTATATTAGAGTGTTAGCTGGAATGAGAATACCTGGTATTAGTAATTTAAGAATAGATAAACCTGTTAGTAAATTAGACATAAAACCAACTCTTGCATACCTATGTAATTTAGATTCAGGAGTATCTTTAGGAACAAATATGTTAGCTAAAAAAGATTTTATATGTTTAAATAACGAAAGAATCGTTACAGAGAACTTTTACTATGATGAATTATGGTTTAATATACAAACCGGAGAAATAGTAGAGGAAAATGAACAACTAAGAAAATATCATGATTATATGAAAAGAGAACTAGATATATCAAAATCTATAGTTTTAGAAAATTTATTAAGATAAGGTGATAAAAGATGAATATCCTAATTGGAACGAAAAATAAAGGAAAAATAGAAGGTGCCAAAAGAGCCTTCGAAAGGTACTTTAATGATGTTACAATAGAAGGAATAAGTGTAGAATCAGAAGTTGCTGATCAGCCAGTTAATGATGAAATATTACAAGGTGTACGAAATAGGGTAAAGAACTTAAAAAAATATGCAAAAGAAAACCATTTAGAAGCAGATTTTTTTGTAGCAATGGAATCTGGAATAACAGATAAGTTTGGAATATGGTTAAATTTAACAACAGTATATATTGAAAATAAAGATGAAGAAGGCGCTATTGGTTTTGGACCTTCATATCCAATTCCAGATAGATATATAGATGAAATAAAGGAGAAAGAATTAAGTTATGTGCTTGCAAAACTTTTCGAAACTAAAGAACTTAAAGCTCCACAAGGTGGAATATCTCAACTAAGTCATGGACAAGTCACTAGAATAGATTTAGCAGAGCAAGCATTTCTAATGGCACTAACGCATTTTATTAATGGGGAGATTTGGAAATAAGATGAACTTTTTTGAAAATAATAGTAAACTAGAGCCACATAAGATTTTGGTAAATTTTATACAGAATAATCCAAGTATAAAAACAGCAATTGATTTAGGGTGTGGTGCAGGGCGAGATACTAAATTTTTAGTACAAAATAATATAACTGTAACTGCTATTGATAGAGTTGATGTAACAAAATTTTTGTATAAAGATTTAACAGAAGAAGAAAAAGCAAGATTAAATTTTGAACAGGCTAAATTTTCTGAAGCACACTTACCAAAAGTAGATTTAGTTATATCATATGAAGCTTTACCTTTTTGTAATAAAGAAGCATTAGTTAAGTTGCTAAATAAAATAAAAGATTCTTTAAATGAAAATGGATATTTCTTATGTAATTTTTTTGGAAAGAATGATTCATGGTTTGGAAATGACAAAATCCAATTTTATGAAAAGGAAGAAATAGAAGATTTATTAAAAGATTTTAAAATATTAAAATTAAATGAGATTGAAAGAGATGGAGAATCTGCAATGCATCAAATGAAGCATTGGCATGTATTTTGGGTAATAGCAAAAAAAGAATCTATGAAAGGGTGAATAAAATGAAAAAAATAATAGGACTTGTACCAGCATCTAATAATTTATTTAAAACAGATTTGGTATATGAAGATAAATATTATTTTATAAATAATTATATAGAAAGAATAAATGAATCTGGAGCTATTGCTAGTGGGGTATTGCCATGTAGTGCATATGTAGATGAGGAAACTTTAAATTCATATGATGCTTTTGTATTGTCAGGTGGCGGAAAAATACATACATATCATCTACAAGTTGTTGATTATGCAGTAAAAAATAATAAACCACTATTAGGAATTTGTATGGGAATGCAAACTTTAGCTGTATACTTTTTACTATGCAAAGAAAAGAAAGATCGAAATTATGAAGGAAGTATTATAGAGCTATTTGAAGATTTAAGAGAGAATAAATATAATTTTACAGAACCTGTAGAAGGTCATAGAAATGCAGATTTAACAAGAGATAATATAGAAGATATAAAGCATAAGGTAATATTGGATAAAAACAGTATATTATATGATTTATATAAAGAAGAAGTTTTAAACATGCCAAGTATTCATAGATATAGAATTCCACAAGTAGAAGAACCATTAAAAGTAGTAGGAAGGGCAGAAGATGGTACTATAGAAGTTATAGAATATAATGATAGGATATTTGGAGTACAATTTCATCCAGAAAATGAAAGCATAAATAATTGTATTTTTAAATATATTATAAGTAAATGTTAAATAAGAACTAGATAAATTATAATTAATATATAAGAAAGGAATGGGATTATACATGAAAGTATTATTAATTAATGGAAGTTCAAGAAAAGAATGTACATATACTGCATTAAGTAAGGTGGCAGAAAGCTTAAATGAAGAAGGAATAGAAACTGAAATTATAAATTTAGGTGGAACACCTGTAAGAGATTGTATTGGATGTGGAATGTGTGCCAAAAATGGAAATGCTAGATGTGTATTTAATGATGATATCGTAAATACAATAATAGAAAAAGCTGAAGAAAGTGATGGTTTTATATTTGGTACACCAGTTTATTATGCACATCCATCAGGAAGAATTTTATCTGTTTTAGATAGAGCCTTCTATGCAGGTAAAAAAGCTTTTGAATTTAAACCAGGTGCAAGTATTATAAGTGCTAGAAGAGGTGGAACAGTTGCTTCTTTTGATGTACTTAACAAATATTTTACAATTAGCCAAATGCCAATAGTTTCATCTACTTACTGGAACAATGTACATGGAAATAATAAAGAAGAAGTTATACAAGATTTAGAAGGTATGCAAACAATGTATAATTTAGGAAAAAATATGGCATGGATTTTAAAATGTATAGAGATTGGAAAGCAAAATAATATTAATCAACCAGTAAACACAACGGTTAAAACTAATTTTATAAGGTAAAATCCTTGAAATTTAGCTCAAAATATGTTAACATAAATGAATGAAAAAGGATGTTGATGTAATTTGAGTATGGAAGCAAAAACTGTAGAATACTGTTTTGATTCTAAAATATATTCTGGTGAAGATATAAAAAGAAAGATAGAGCAAATAAAAAGAGATTTTAGTAGAATCTCTAATAAGCCTGTAGAAGTAAGAGTAGAACTTAACGAGTTAGGAATGTATGTTTTAACTTTTAGGTTTTATGCAAAACGAAGTATTGCTAAAATGAAGCCAGAAAAAATAACTAGATTATATATAGAATCATTAGGAGAATATTCGGATGGTTATATAAATAAATTAATTGGAAATAAAGATAGTGAATATATAAGAAAGTTAAAGAATAGAGATAAAGAGCATAAACAATTACAAAAAAGACTTAAAGAACAAAATAAAAAGAAAACATATGCAAGAGTAGAATATGTAAAAGAGGATAAAAAGAAAGAAAAAAAGAAAACAGAACCTGTAAAGCAGAGACAATATAATAATTATAGTAAAAAAGAAAATAAGATAAAACAAGAGCCAGTAAAAAGAACGCCACATATAGAATATTTACACAGAGAAGAGGAAGAAAAAAAGTTTACAGAAAGATTAAATGAATATTTGCAAATGTTAAAAAATGTTAAGGCTCCTAAATTAGAACGTAAAAATAAAATTAAGGTAAAAAATAAAGTAGAAAAGAAAAAAATCCAATATGAACAAAACATAATTAAAAGAACAAATTATGATAGCTATAAAAAACATAATAAGAAAGAACAACAGGTGGGAGAAAAACATTATTGGAGTGATAATTATATTCCAAAGGAATATGGTAAATATAAAGAAACAAAGAAATTTAAACCACTATAAAATCGGGATATTAGAACGTCGGGATGGGGGGACGTTGCTAAAATCCCGATTTTTTGTTGTAAGGAAAATATGTACTCTTTTATTATTTTATATAGGGAAAAAGGACCGTCCCCAAGTCCCGAAACGTCCCCAAATCCCGGAGTGTCCAAAACTTCCGGACTGTCCCATAATCCTATAGGTGTGTTACCCTTGCTTTAATTTCTTTGGTTTTACCAACATTCCAGAAGTTTTCTCCTAAGTAACCACATGTTCTTCTTGTCACATTCATTTTACTTTGGTCTTTGTTACCACAATTTGGGCATTCCCATTCATTATCGTCATTTATAATTATTTCTCCATCAAAGCCACATACTTGGCAATAGTCAGATTTTGTATTAAATTCTGCATATTGAATATTATCATATATAAATTTAACAACTTCTTCTAATGCTTTTAAATTATTTTGCATATTTGGTACTTCAACATAAGATATAGCACCACCACTAGAAATTGGTTGGAATTCACTTTCAAATTTTAATTTAGAGAAAGCATCAATTTTCTCTCTAACATCTACATGGTATGAATTGGTATAATAGCCCTTATCTGTAACATCTTTAATATCTCCAAACTTTTCTTTATCAATTCTAGCAAATCTATAACATAAACTTTCTGCAGGAGTTCCATATAAGGCAAAACCAATTCCTGTTTTTTGTTTCCACTCTGAAACTTTAGATTTTAAATGATTCATAACTCTTAATGCAAATTCTTTTCCAACAGGATCAGTATGTGATACACCTTTCCTTAATTTTGTAAGCTCATATAGTCCAATATATCCTAGAGAAATTGAAGAATAACCACCATGTAATAGTTTATCTATTTTTTCACCTTTTTTTAGCCTTGCTATTGCACCATATTGCCAGTGAATAGGGCTAATGTCAGATAAAGTACCTTCCAATGCGTGATGTCTGCACATTAATGCTTCATAACATAAATCTAATCTTTCATCAAACAATTTCCAGAACTTATCTTCATCACCATTCGCAATAATTCCTATTTGAGGTAAGTTGATACTTACAACACCTTGATTAAATCTTCCTTCAAATTTATAATTTCCATTTTCATCTTTCCAAGGAGCCAAGAAACTTCTGCAACCCATTGGACTAAATACATTTCCTTCATAATTTTCCCTCATTTTCTTGGCAGAAATATAGTCTGGATACATTCTTTTAGCAGAGCATTTTACAGCAAGTTTTGTAAGATAATCATATTTTCCACCTTTTAAGCAGTTATGTTCATCTAAAACATAAACAAGCTTAGGAAATGCAGGTGTAACATAAACACCAACTTCATTTTTTACTCCTTGAATTCTTTGGTTTAGAATTTCCTCTATAATCATGGCATTTTCTTCTATATAAGGGTCATCTTTTTTTAGGTTTAAGAATAGTGTTACAAAAGGAGTTTGTCCATTGGTAGTCATTAATGTATTTATTTGATATTGAATTGTTTGTACACCAGATCTTAATTCTTCTTCTACACCAATCCTAACAATCTTTTCTATTTCTTTATCTGATAAAGTATCTCCAAATGCAACTTTATATTTATCTTTTAATTTATCATGTGATTTTCTTAAATATTTGCCTAAATGACTTATATCAAGAGATTGACCACCATATTGATTACTTGCAACAACTGCAATTATTTGGGTCATTACAATACATGCTACTCTAAAACTTTTTGGCTCTTCTATTAATTTGCCATTCATAACAGTACCATTTTCAAACATATCTTTTATATTAACTAAACAACAATTATGGATTGGTTGAATAAAGTAATCCATATCGTGAAAGTGTAAAATTCCTTCTTTATGTGCATCAACAATTTTCTTTGGTAATAAAACTCTTTGTGTTAAATCTCTAGAAACTTCACCAGCAATATAATCACGTTGTGTTGAAGCTAGCATTGTATTCTTATTAGAGTTTTCTTCTTTTAATTCTTTGTTTTCGTTTCTAATAATTGATAAAATTGTTTTATCTGTTGTATTTGTTTTTTGAACCGTTGTTTTTGGCTCTTTTGTTTTTACTGTCTCCATTTTTTTACCCCCTATTATGTTTTAATACTTTGCTATATATGGTATAATCATATAGATAAAAAATGAGATAGTAAATATGCAAAATTTAAATTCCGACAAAATTTTTACATATCTATAATGTTCGTAAAAAAATATGTGGGGTGAGGACGTGAGAGTTCGTGATAAAACGAAGAAAAAAATTGCAAGTTCACTAATGAATCTAGTCGAAAAGAAGCCTATAGATAAAATTACAATTACTGATATAACTGTAAATTGTGATATATCAAGACAAGTATTCTATAGATATTTTTTAGATAAGAAAGATTTAATTAATTGGATATATGAAGAAGATTGTGGGTCTGTAATTTATACTGGGGAAGAGAGATTTAGCGTAAAAAGTTGGCTTAAATATATTATAGATATTTTAGCAGAAAAAAATAAGTTCTATATGCATGCTATAAAAGATGATTCTAGTAAAACATTTGAAAAGCTAATTTTAAATAAAACGAGATTTTATTTAAAGAAGATTATAAAGCATAAAACTAAGGTGGAACTTACAAAACAATTAGAATTTCTAGTGGAAATGACTGCAAGAGCTTTAGTTGATATGATAATCTTTGAAATAGAAAGCGAGATGCCTGTAAAAAAAGAAATTTTATTAGATTGGCTTATGAATGGAATGTCAAAAGAAATATCAGATTTAGTAGAAGATTATGAAGTTCCTATGACTGTGGTAAAAAGGTGGAAAATGTAAAACATATGTTGAAAAGTATACATAAAAGTGGTAAAATATCATGAAGATAACTTGTTGATTTTAGCTTAATGAAGGGAGAAATAATTTTGATCTATTATGAAATTAATCTTCGGATAGAAGAACTCTATGATGAATTAAAAACTATTTATGTAGGCAGTGGTATTGTATGCATAAAGGATGGTACTATCGAAGGCTATATTGCAAGAGACTATATAAGTGGTAGTATATCAAAAAATAGGTTATATTTATCTACGCTTGATGTAGACTTTAGAGATGGGTATGAATTAATAACTGAAGGAGCATGTGATATAACATTGCCGGGGCAGTATATTCTTTATGGATATAATGATGGAGTATATGCTATTGCAGAAATTACATTTGAAGAAAAGTTACCCGAAGACAAAATCGTAGACACTGCAGAAAAGCTTAAAGAGATAAAAGAACTTGCTTTAAAGCGAATTTAAGTGTCTAAATAAGCTATAGTTACGAAAAGGTGGTAGTGATGAAAATTGCTATCACTTTTTCTTTGTTTATATAATTTTAAAGATGAGATAAAAATTGAAATATAGAGGAAAAATTAGATTGTTAGCATTGACAAACAATTGCAAATATAATACAATATGTATGTGCAATTTAAAAGTTGCACATATTATATGTATAAAAGTTAGCATAAGCTAACAAAAAATAAAAATGCTTTTAAAAATAAGCATAAATATAAATAAAAAGGAGACTTAAAATGAGTGAAACATTATTAGAAATAAAAAATCTACATGCAAAAGCAGGGGATAAAGAAATAATAAAAGGATTAGACCTAAAAATAAATAAAGGTGAAGTACATGTAATAATGGGACCAAATGGTGCTGGTAAATCTACACTTTCTAATGTAATATTAGCAAATCCAGAATACACACAAACAGAAGGAGATATTATATTAGATGGTGAAAACATAAATGGACTAAAAACAGATGAAAGAGCAAGAAAAGGAATATTTATGTCATTCCAATCACCAAAAGAAATTCCAGGAGTTAGTGTAACAAACTTTTTGAAATATGCAAAAATAGCAACAACAGGAAAACCTGTTAAAATATTTGAATTCAAAAAAGAATTAGAAAAAAATATGGAAGAATTAAAAATGAAACCAGAATATGCAAACAGAAACTTAAATGTTGGTTTTTCTGGTGGAGAGAAAAAGAAAAATGAAATATTACAAATGCTTACATTAAATCCAAAACTTGCAATCTTAGACGAAACAGATTCAGGACTAGATGTAGATGCTATAAAAACAGTTTCTAAAGGAATAAAGATGTATAGCAATGAAAATAATGGAGTGCTAATAATAACTCATGGAACAAAGATTTTACAAGGCTTACATGTGGATTATGTACATGTTTTAGTGGACGGAAAAATAATTAAAACAAGTACAGGTGATTTAGCAAACGAAATAGAAGCAAAAGGATATGAAGAATACAAGAAATAGAGGTGAAAAAATTGTCAGAAAAGAAAACACAAATTGAAGATATTTCTAGAAACATATATGACATAAAAAATAAAGACGAATATAGTTATAAATCTAAAAAAGGTATAACTAAGGAAATAGTAGAAGAAATTTCTAAACAGAAAAATGATGCTCCATGGATGAGAGAGTTTAGATTAAAAGCCTTAGAAACATATAATAAATTAGAACTTCCAACATGGGGACCAAACTTAGACGAATTAAATATGGACGAAATCGCAACATATGTAAGACCAAAAACAGACATGAAAAGTAGTTGGGATGACGTTCCAGAAGATATAAAAAATACATTTGATGCACTAGGAATTCCAGAAGCAGAAAAAGAATCTTTAGCAGGAGTTGGTGCACAATATGATTCAGAAGTTGTATATCACAGTATAAAAGAAGATTTGGTAAAACAAGGTGTTATATACACAGATATGGAAACAGCAGTAAGAGATTATGAAGATATAGTAAAAGAACATTTTATGAAATGTGTACCAGTATCAGACCATAAATTTGTTGCATTACATGGAGCAGTTTGGTCAGGAGGATCATTTGTATATGTGCCAAAAGGTGTACAAGTAGATATTCCTTTACAATCATATTTTAGATTAAACTCACCAGAATCTGGACAATTTGAACACACTCTAATAATTGTAGATGAAGGAGCAAGCTTACATTTTATAGAAGGCTGTTCTGCACCAAAATATAACAAAGTAAATTTACATGTGGGTTGTGTAGAATTATTTGTTAAGAAAAATGCACATTTAAGATACTCAACAATAGAAAACTGGTCTAAAAATATGATGAACTTAAACACTAAAAGAGCACTAGTAGAAGAAGGCGGAAAAATAGAGTGGGTAACAGGTTCTTTTGGTTCAAAAGTTTCTATGTTATATCCAATGGCAGTTTTAAATGGAGCAAATTCTAAAATGGAATATACAGGAATTTCTTTTGCAGGACATGGACAAAACCTAGATACAGGTTTAAAAGTTGTGCATAATGCACCAAATACTTCATCAGTAATTAACTCTAAATCAATATCTAAAGATGGTGGAATTGCAACATTTAGAAGTTTAGAAAGAGTTATGCCAGCTGCTAAAAATTCTAAATTATCTGTATCTTGTGAATCATTAATGTTAGATAATAAATCTAAATCTGACACAATTCCAGTAAGTGATATAAGAACAGAAGAAGTAGAATTTTCACACGAAGCAAAAATAGGAAAAATAAGTGATGAAGAAATATTTTATTTAATGTCAAGAGGAATTTCAGAAGAAGAAGCAAAAGCAATGATAGTTAGAGGATTTGCATATCCTATTTCTAAAGAACTTCCTTTAGAATATGCAGTAGAAATGAACAACTTAATAAATCTAGAATTAGAAGGGAGTATAGGATAATGAAAAATATAGTATTAAACGAAACTCCAGTTAGAACATCTAAAAATTATGGAATAAACAATATAGAAATAAAAGAGTTTGAAGAACCAGTTATAAAAGAATTTAAAAATATAAAAATAACAGATAATGAAAATTGTGTAAGTTCAGAAAAAGAAAATATAAACTTAAAATTTGGTTTGGGAGAATATTTCTTAAATCAATCAAATGAGCAATCAAATGTAGATTTAAAAATAAATATAGATAAAAAATTAAAAGAGCCAATTATAATAGAATATAATTTGGACAACTCTAATAATGTTTTAGTTGATAATATAAATATAAATGCAAAGGATAATACAAAAGCAAATATAATTGTTATATATAAATCAGCAGATGAAATCAATGGATATCATAATGGAATTTGTAATGCTGAAATCGGAGCAAATGCAAATATTCATGTAACAATTGTAAATTTATTAAACACAAAAATGAATAATTTTTACTCTGTAAATTCTAACATAGAGGATGAAAGCAAATCATTATTTTCTATGGTAGAGTTTGGCGGAAAATATAACGTAGTAAATTATTATGCAAAATTAGCTGGATATAAGTCAGTAAATAAATTACATTCAATTTATTTAGGAAAAGAAGAACAAAAAATAGACCTAAATTATATTACAGAACTATATGGCGAAAAAACAAATGTAGATATAGAAGTAAATGGAGCTTTAAAAGATAAAGCTAGAAAGAATTTTAAAGGAACAATTGATTTTAAAACAGGTTCTAAAAAAGCAAAAGGAAAAGAAAATGAATATTGTACATTACTTTCTGATACATCATATTCTAAAGCATTGCCAATGCTTTTATGTACAGAAGATGATGTAGAAGGAGAACATAGTACAGCAACAGGTAAAGTTGACGAGAACGAATTATTCTATATTATGACAAGAGGAATAAGTGAAAAAGAAGCAAAGAAAATGATTGTTAAAGCTAAATTTAATTCTGTAATACAAGGAATTAAAGAGGAAGAGATACAAAACTTGATTTTGGAAGAGGTTGATAGGAGGCTAGATTAATGAATCCTGAAACAATTAGAAAAGATTTTAAAATATTCGAAAATAGAGATATTGCATATTTAGATAGTGGTGCAACATCACAAAGACCTTATCAGGTATTAAAAGCAGTAGAAGAATATTATAATAAAAATAATGCAAATCCACATAGAGGAACATATGATTTAAGTATAGATTCTACAGCAGAATATGATAAGGCAAGGGCTAAAGTTGCAAAGTTTATAAATGCTAAAAGGCCAGAAGAAATAGTATTTACAAAAAATGCTACAGAAAGCTTAAATTTAGTTGCAAATTCCTATGGATTAGAAAATCTACAAGAAGGAGACAATGTAGTTATTTCTATTATGGAGCATCATTCTAATTTAGTACCTTGGCAAAAAGTTACAAAAATAAAAAATGCTAAATTAGAATATATGTATATTAATGAAAATTATGAAATAACAGATGAAGAAATCAACAAAAAAATAACAGAAAAAACAAAGATTGTAAGTATAACAGAAATCTCTAATGTTTTAGGTGTAAAAACACCACTAGAAAAAATAATAAAAAGAGCACATGATGTAGGTGCGGTTGTAATTGTAGATGGAGCACAAAGTACTCCACATATTAAAATTGATGTACAAAAAATGGATGCAGATTTCTTTGTATTTTCTGGACATAAATTAATGTCACCAATGGGAATAGGTGTACTTTATGGTAAATATGAGTTACTAGATAAAATGACTCCTTTCCTTATGGGTGGAGATATGATAGAATATGTTTACGAACAAGAAACAACATTCGCAAAGCCACCATCAAAATTTGAAGCAGGAACACAAAATATTGGTGGAGCAGTTGGACTAGCTGCTGCAATAGATTATCTAGAAAATATAGGAATGGATAATGTAGAAAAAATAGAGAATGAACTTTTGGAATATGCAAAAGCTGAAATGAGCAAATTAGATTTTGTAGATATATATGCACCAAAGACAAATGAAAATCAAATAGGTGTATTATCATTTAATATAAAAGATGTTCATCCACATGATACAGCAACAATCCTAAGTTCTTGTGGTGTTTGTGTACGTGCAGGTGACCATTGTGCACAACCATTAATTAGATTTTTAAATCTTCCTGCAACATGTAGAGCAAGCATGTATATCTATAATACTAAAGCAGATATAGATAGATTAATAATGGCACTTAATAAAGCAAATGATATGTTTAAAAAATGGAGAAAAGCTTAAAACTTAATATTGCAGACAGAATGCTTTAAGAAAGGAATGGACTAATGGATAATTTAGATTCAGTTTATACAGATTTAATTATGGAACATAGTATGGCATCACATAATAAGAGAAAATTAGATCATCCAGACAAATGCGAAATGGGTCATAACCCAAGTTGTGGTGATGAAATAGAATTAGAAATAAAAATGAATGGTGATGTAATAGAGGATTTAGCATTTACTGGACATGGTTGTGCTATATCACAAGCTTCTACTTCTATTATGATAGATACTTTAATTGGTAAGACAAAAGAAGAGGCATTAGAAATTATAGATACTTTTATTGGAATGATTAAAAGAGAAATAAAAGATGATGCCGAACTTGAAAAATTAGAGGATGCTATAGCATTTAAAAATGTTTCTAATATGCCTGCAAGAGTTAAATGTGCGGTTTTAGCATGGCATACAATTAAAGATTTGTTAGATAAAGAAAAATAAATTTTGACCAAATATTAAAATGGAAAAAGCGGTGGGTATAAGTTGCATATCCACCGCTTAAAAGAAGGTTTAAAGAGGATTAGTTATTGTTTTTTCTGTGTTCTTCCAAGGCTAGATAGATTATCTAATAATCTTGCTCTTTAAGGCTAGGAAGATCTATTTTAACAAATCTAAATTAATTTGACATGGATTAGTAAACAGAATATAATATCAATATGAATTTTATAAGTTATACGGAGGAAAAAGAATGGAAAAAGAATTAAAAACTTCTGGAAAAATGACTTGGGCATTTATTTGGAGATTTATATTATACTATATTGTAATATCAATAATTTTAGCAGTTATAGAATATTTTATGTTAGGCAAAGTTAATATGTTAGTATTATCAATATTTTCTATTCTTACAATGGGAATATTAATATTTTTTCCAACAAAACTTGCAACATCAGATATATTTAAAACAAGAAAAATGGATGACAAAAATTTATTTAAATTTAAAAGAAATATTATAATTTTTTATATTTTAGTACTAATAGTTGTTTCTTTATTTAATACATTAAATTATGCTGTAACATTAATAGGGCTAGAAGATACAAGAGCTGCAGCAGAAGAACAAATACAGAATAGTGAAGATATAGATGATGAAGAAAAAAGTACTATGATAGAAAGTCAAAATAATTATGTAGAACAAGTAAATAATGTACAAAAAGAAACATTTATAATAATTACCTTAATAGATGCAATATTATTTATATTTGGAGTAATAATTCAATTTAGATTTACAAAGAAGTACATAAACGAAGAAGAGTAATGAAATATGGATTAAGGGATTTGAAGGGATTTGGGGACGGTCCTCAAATCCCTATTTTCGTATAAAATAATAAATAATATATTTTAAGTTTTTGACAAAATTTTTAGGTTTACAAAAAAAATAAAATGTGGTAAACTATATTCGTATTATGTATATACAAGGAGGAAATAAAATGTCTAAAAAAGAGAAAAAACATTCAGGAAGTAATATTTTTGTAAAAATTACAGCAGGCATTTTAGCAGCTTTAATGGTAGTTAGTGTAGGAGGAACATTAGTATACTATTTAATTGGTATGTAATAGGGAGTAAATAATGAAAGATGATATAATTACAGGAATCTCAGACTTTTACGAAACTAATATTTTGGCTAGAATTATGCAAATGTGGGAACACCCAATAGATTTAGTATTGTTTTTAATAGATATAGCAATAGTTATATTTTTAGCATATAAAATATTAAGACTTACAAAAGATTCTAGAGCATGGCAAGTATTAAAGGGAATTGTCTTATTATTAGTAGTAACATGGCTAAGTGGTGTATTTAAACTTACAATACTACATGCAATTTTAGACAAAGTAGTAAGTTGGGGAGTTTTAGCTTTAATTATTATTTTCCAACCAGAAATAAGAAGAGCTTTAGAACAATTGGGAACTAATAAGTTAAAGAAATATCTGGGATTTACAGAGGATATAGAAACAAAAAATAAAGAAGATATATATAAAATAGTAATAGCAGCAGAAGAAATGTCAAAAAGACAAATAGGAGCATTAATAGTAATAGAAAGAGATATTGGAATAAAAGATATTATAGATACAGGTATTTTAATTGATGCAGATGTATCTCCACAACTTTTAACTAATATATTTGTGCCAAAGACTCCACTTCATGATGGGGCTGTTGTTATTAGTAATAATAAAATAAAAGCAGCAGCATGTATGTTACCATTAGCAAGTGGGCAAGACATAGCAAAAGAATTAGGAACAAGACATAGAGCAGGTATAGGAATATCAAAAGAATCAGATGCAATAGCAGTTATAGTTTCTGAAGAAACAGGTAAAATATCAATTGCTAAAGATGGTAAATTAATAGCTGATGTAAATGAAGAAACTTTAAAGAAAATATTAATAAAAGATATTGTTACAGATAGAATACCTGAAAAGGAAAGAAAACCTAACATTATATGGAAAAAATTCAAAAAAGATAAAAATGATTAAAATATTTGATTTTATAAAACATATATGTTAAAATAAAAAAAGTTTGAAAACTTGGGAGGAATTTACAAAATGGAAATATTAAAATATGCATTAATAGTAATATATATTATAGTTGCTGCAGCAATTATTATATTAACATTGGTTCAAGAAAAAGAAGATAACGGAGCATCTGGAGCTATTACAGATACTGCAACAAACAATTTTTATGATAAAAATAAAGGTAGAACAAAAGCAGGAAAGCAAAAAAGATGGACAATTATATTAGGAGTTATATTTGCAATTTTAACAATTATATTAGGAATTGTATTTATGTTAATAAAATAATCTGATGTGAAAAAGCAGCTAATGTCTGCTTTTTTTGCGTTATGTTATAAAGTATATTAAGTTTGGAATAATAAATTAAATAGGGAAAAAAGGAACGTCACCAAATCCCGCCAAAATCCCTATTTCGAAAGGAAGAGATAAATGCAAGAAGAAAATAGATTTATAGAAGGAATATTTAGAAGACATGAAAGAGGTTTCGGTTTTGTTGTTGTAGAAGATCAAGAAGATGATATATATATTGCAAAAGAAGATTCAAAAGATGCTTTTAGTGGTGATAGAGTTTTAGTAAAATTAAAGAAGAAATCAAATGGTGCAAGACAAGAGGGAATAATATTAAAAGTTATAGAACACAAAAAAGATACTTTAGTAGGAACTTTCCAAAAGAATAAAAATTTTGGTTTTGTAATACCTGATGATAAAAAGCTTTGTAGAGATATATTTATTTCTAAAAAGAATTTTGGAAAGGCTAGAAATAATCATAAAGTTCTTGTACAGATTACTAAATATCCACAAAAAGGTAAGAAAGCAGAAGGAAAAATATTAGAAGTTATAGGAAATGTAAATGAAGCAGGTATAGATATGCTTTCTTTAATTAAAGATTATGATTTGCCATACAGGTTTCCAAAGGATGTTGTAAAAGAAGCACAAAAATTTGGAGATAAGATTAATCCTAATGATATAGCAGGAAGAGTTGACCTCCGTGGCAAATATGATATTTTTACAATAGATGGTGAAGATGCTAAAGATTTAGATGATGCTGTATGTGTTCAAAAATTAGAAAATGGAAACTATAAATTAGATGTTCATATAGCAGATGTAAGCCATTATGTACAAGAAAATACACTACTAGATAAGGAAGCTTTATTAAGAGGTACTAGTATATATATGTTAAATAGAGTTATTCCTATGCTTCCAAGAGAACTTTCTAATGGGATTTGTAGTTTAAATGAAGGACAAGATAGATATACATTATCTGTAAGTATGGAAATAGATAATAAAGGAAAGATAATTTCTAGTGAAGTATATAAAGGAATTATAAATGTTACAAGAAGAATGTCATATAAAGATGTACAAGCAATTTTAGATAATTCAAATGAAGAGATAGTAACAAAATATAAAGACTATATATCAGATTTTAAACTTATGGAAGAATTAGCTAAGATATTAAAAGAAAAGAGATTAGCAAAAGGATATTTGAACTTAGATATACCGGAAAGTAAAATTATATTAGACCAAGATGGTTATGCAATAGATGTATGCAAATATGAAACAACTTTTGCAAATGAAATAATAGAGCAATTTATGCTAGCAGCCAATGAAACAATTGCAGAAAAATTCTATTGGCTTAAAGCACCTTTTATATATCGTGTACATGAAGAGCCCGATTTAGAGAAGGTAAACGAATTAAATAAATTATTATTTAATTTTGGATATAAAATTCATGTTAAAGAGGGAAAAATTTATCCAGCAGAATTTTCTAAAATATTAAAAGAAGTAGAAGGAAAGCCAGAGGAAAAAATAGTTTCTAATATGATTTTAAGAACTTTAAAAGTTGCTGTATATGATTCAGAAAACAAAGGACATTTTGGAATAGCCAGCCAATATTATTGTCATTTTACTTCTCCAATTAGAAGATATCCAGATTTATTTATACACCGAATCATTTCTAAGTATTTGAAGAATGACTATACAATGTCAGAAAAGCAAGTAGAGTTTTATAACAAAGTGGCAGAAAGTGATGCTAAACAATCATCAGATAGGGAGAAAATTGCAACACAAGTAGAAAGAGATAGTGTAGATATAAAGAAAGCAGAATACATGAGTAAAAAGATTGGTGAACAATATGAAGGTATTATTTCTGGAGTTACACAATTTGGAGTATTTGTAGAATTAGAAAATACAGTAGAAGGTCTTATTAGATTTGAAAATTTAGGTGACGAATATTATGAATATGATGCAGATCATAAAATTCTAATAGGAGAAAGAAGCAAAGAAACTTTTAAAATAGGAGATAAAATAAATATAGAAGTAATAGATGCAAATAAACAAGAAAAAAGAATATCTTTTAAAAGAATACCCGAAATAGAGCAAGAAGAAAGTCTTTAGTTTTTACTAAAGACTTTTTTATGATTTTATTAAAAGTTATCTAAATAAAGTAATAAATGGAGCAAAGATTAAAACTACAAAAGCCATAATAATAATTGTTACACCAGCAGATTTATTGCTATTTACTTTTATCTCATAGATTGCATAATTAATAGTTTTACAAAAAATAATAATAGAAATAATTAAAATTACAAAAAACATAAGAAACTCCTAACTTGATAATAAAAAGCTTGATTTAATGTTTGTTGTTACATCAATATCAAAAAAAGTATTTTTATAATTTGCAGACCAGTTGTAATTGCTCCACTCTTTATCATTTTTAAAATGTTTAATTAAATTTTTACCAACATTATCTATGTCTGCTTCAAATATTTTAGCTGTTTTATATTGATAATTTAGAAATGCATTTTCCAAATATGAATTTATTAAAACTTCCAAGTCATTAATTTTTTCTGGTGTTAAACTTTCAGAATTTTTATCTACAGACAGTAACCTTGCATTAAGATATACTTTGCTTTTTACATATGGTGAACCATTAACTAATTTTGCATCTATTTTAGTATCTTTATGGTAATAAAGAGCAACATCTATAGAAGAATTTTCTTTGTAAGGATTATTTATCGAAATTATGCTAGATTCAAATTGATTTGTTAATATTAGATGTAATAAGCTTTCAAATGCTGTTAGCTCACCTACTAATTTATCTTGTTTAAAGACTGCTACACCCAAATTTTCACTTTTTCGATCATATTCAATTAAAGGATTTTGACCGGCTACAATGTTAAATTCTTGTTCTGGATCTATCGAGGCATCAGAGGAATTTAAATTTAGTTTATTTCCATTTCCTAAAATTGCAACTGGGTCACTATAATTTGCACTTAAAGAATTAAAAAAGCTTGAGATTGTAGCATTTACAATATGACCGGTATATTCATTAGAATAAGGTGTTAATTCATAATATTTTGCTACTAAATTTTCTAATTCAGGTTTTGAATTTGTAATATATTCTTTAGCTGAAGATTTAGAGATAATTATATTACAATCTGGCCTTATTTCTACTTGGTTAGAAAGAGTATATATTTCAGATCCAATTCCTCTATTGGCAATAGCTTCGGAGAAGATTATAACTTTACAATGAGATAAGTTGATTTCTTTACTAATATAGCTGTTTAGTAAACTTATACCACTATTAATAGAAGAACATTCAACACTATTTATAATTGTTGGAGCTGCTTCACCAGAAGTAGAACTACTGTCAGAACTATTAGGAAAAGTAAGTTGTATTGTAAGTTCTAAATTATTATCCTGGCCTAGGTCAATTCCAAGTGCAACTACATATGCTAAATCATCTATACTTTGAATACTATAGCACCCAGAAAGAGAGAAAATAAGGATAGAAATAATACAGAATACAAGAATATAGAGTAAAAATCTACGGAACTTCTTCATTTTTTCCACCCCTCAATCTCTTTTTTATATTGGCAAATATTAAAACTAATGGGCTATAAGCAAATAATAATATAAATACTACATATTTAAATATATTAATTTCGATAAAATTTAATTGTGCTAGATTAGTAGGTATTAGGCTTATAAGAAAAATTATTCCAGCAAAGCAATAAAGAACGCCATTAGTATCTACTATATTAGAAATCTTTTTAAATATGTTTATAGAAATGCTAGTCGCTATACATAGGTAACTTATAACTGCAACTGTCCAAATTAATAAAAATATAGCATCAAGTCTTTGGAAGAACCTACCAAATTCAATATATCTAGTGGCTAGGTATAATGCCATTATTTCTTCACTGTTTCTTATAAAAGGAAATAATGCTAGAAAAGATACTATACTAAAAAAGAATAATACTACTGATAGAATTGTTGAAATTCTCGCAATTTTTTTAAATGAATTTGTGTCTTCTACCATCGGTGGTAAAAAATAAATTATAGAAAGACTAGAAAATGCAAACATGTTGCTTAGTCCTGTAATAAAAGTTGATTTTATTCCACTTCCTAAAATAGGGAATAGTCCATTAAAATCATAATTTTTAAAATTAGCAAGCAAAACAAATATTATGCAAAAAAGAATTACAGGAAGTATTAATAAATTAACTTTTGAAATTACTTTAAATCCTAATTTATTTCCAAATGTAATTGCAAAAATAAAGAATATTACAATTACTACTATAGGAAGTTTATCTAGATATATTATTTTTAAATTTTCAGAAAAGCTTCTAAGTAGGACACTTGTAAAAACTATATAATAAGCTATGAAAAGAAATCCTGTAATTACTTTTAATATTTTTCCTCCTAAATATTGTGAAACATCTAAAATATCTTGCCCAGAAAAATGCTTAAAAAGAAATAGTAGTAATTGAACAAACAATAGAACTATTATTCCAATAAATAATATGTTAAGAGCAGAGGCAGAACCTGTATTAGCTATTATGCTTTTAGAGAAATTAAGTATGACGTGATTTATAATTATTATAAGGACTAACCCAATGGATTCTAGATTACTCAATTTTATATTATTCATTAGGATGCCTCCATTTCATACTTATATTGTTTTGTGCACGTTCTTTTTTGGGATGAAGATAATTATGTCTAAATTCTTGCATCCATGTTGGCATAACAAAGAAATTGTTAGATTTTTTATTAAAATTAATACTATCATTTGGGTTTAGATAAGGTACACCAAATGATTTAATACTACAAAGAATACACAAGTAAACGTATAAACCAATTGCAATTCCAAGAAAACCTGCAATATATGCAGCTATCGTAAATAAGAATCTAGTAATCCTTAAGTGAAATCCAAATGAAAAATCCGGAATAGCAAAAGATGCAATACCTGTAATTGCAACAATTATTATAAGGAATGGACTAACAATACTAGCACTTACAGCTGCTTGTCCTAGAACAAGTGCACCTACTATTCCAATTGTGGGGCCTACCGGAGAAGGAACTCTAAGACCAGCTTCTCTAATTAGCTCAAATGAAATTTCCATTACTAGTAATTCAAAGATTATAGGGAAAGGTACGTTTTCTCTTGATGCCCATAAGGAGAACAATAATTCCGTTGGTAATAATTCCTGATGAAAATCAACAATTGCAATATATATGCTAGGAAGTAATAAAGTTATAGCCATAGCAAGGAATCTTAGAAATTTTAAAAAGTTAGCAAAAGCTGGTCTTAAATTTGTATCTTCTGGTGAAGAGATGAAATCAACTACAGTTGCTGGTAAAATAATACAATATGGATTTCCATTTACTAAAATAACAACTCTGCCTGCATATAAATTTTTTGCAGCTTTATCTGGTCTTTCGGTTGATAATACTTGTGGAATATTGTATTTATTATCTTCACATATTAACTGTTCTAATTGACCTGTAGAAAGAAGTGTATCTATTTCTAAATTGTTTAAACGATATCTAACTTCTGCTACTAAATCTGAATTTGCTATATTTTTTAAATAACATATAGCACATGGTGTTTTACTTAGCTTTCCAACTAAAACATTTTCAATAACCAAATTTTCAGTATTTGTTGCTCTACGTAACATAGAAGTGTTTACACGAATAGATTCTACAAATGCTTCTTGAGGACCTTTAATAATTATTTCATTATTTGGAGAACTTACACTTCTTTGTTTAAATCCTTTTACATCCAAATTAAAAGCAATATCTAAGGTATCTACAAAAAGTACACAATTTCCCATATTAATAGCAGAAAAAATATTGCTAAACTCTGTTTCTTTTACTAATGAATTTTGTGGTAATAATGAATTTTCTATTTCTACTGCTAAGTCATTAGAATCTCTTTGTATAATAACTTTTTTATCTTTATTAATAGTTTTTAGACTCTGAGTTTTGTACGTATTTGCTTTATTTCTTAACATTAACGGTTTTAATATAAATTGATTAATTAAATTTGAATCAGACATTCCATCAATGTATATAATAAAAGCTGAATAAGGTTTGTTGTTAGATTTTAATTTGAATTTTCTAATTATAATATCACTATTTATTAAAGTATTATATTTTCTATCAATAATGTTCTTATTATCTTTTAAATTACTAGAAACTTTTTCATTAGCCTCGTAGGTTATATTTTTTGAGGTAGATATGTTTACAGAAAAATCATATGAATCTTGAGGACCTTTATATGTTATTAAATTAGCAAGAGATTGTTTTAATCTTGAAAAATTCATTAATTTACTCCTATATATAATTATTAAAATTAGTAATTTCCAATAAATAAAAAAATATGTACAATTTTGAAAAAATTACTATATACAACTGTATAATTTAAATGTTATAATTAAATAGATACTAGAAAAATTAGGAGATTTTTATGAAAAATAGAATTTTAACATTTATATTAATAGTTTTAATTTTAGGAATAATTGGAGGAATAGCATATGCTTTTATCCAATATATGGGGATAGATACGACTGATATTTTATCATTAGTTACAGGTACTAATGAAGTTAGTAATGAAACAATAAAACCATTAGAACCAACAGGAAGCAGTTCTAATACATTATTGTCAAGCCAGCTAGATGTCCAAACTGCAAATCAAAATACTAGTACTACAGTATCAGCTGGAAAATATAAATATTATTATGATCAGTTAGATTCAAATGCTAAGATAATATATTCAGCTGTTGAATCAAATATAGAAAATTTAAAAACAGGTACTGCAAAAATTGATTTTGGTAGTCAATTCAATTCTTTGTTAAACGAAGAAAATGGAAAAGAAAGATTGAATGTAGCGTATCAAGCAGCATTGGATGCATTTGGTTTAGATTATCCAGAAGTATTTTATATAGATGTAACTAAAATGGTATTAATGATATATTCAACTACTAATATTTTTGGAACAAAATATGAAGTTTCAATAGAACCATCAGAAGTAGGGAGCTATTTAGTAGATGGATTTGCGTCAAAAACAGATGTAGATTCTGCACTAAATAGATTAGAAGCTATTAAAGCAGATATTGCAAGCCAAGTGGCAAATGATGATCCATATACTAAAGTAAGAAGAATACATGATTTTTTAGTAGATTATATAGAGTATGACTCTTCAATGACGAGAACAAATACTAGAAATATATATGGTGCATTAGTAGAGCAAAATGTCGTTTGTGAAGGGTATGCAGAATCATTAAAATATTTATTAGATGCTGTAGGTGTACCTTGTGTCGAAATAGTGGGAACTGGAACTAATTCTGCTGGTCAAACAGAAGCACATGCGTGGAATTATGTTATGTTAAATAATAAATGGTATGCGGTAGATGTTACTTGGGATGATCCAACAATTATAGGAAGTGGAAGAGTACCTAGTTCAACTAAAACTAGATATTTCTTAAAAGGTGAGACTAATTTTAATCAGACTCATTTTCCAAGTGGTCAGGTATCAGACGGAGGTTCTGTATTTATATATCCAGAGTTAAGTACAGAAGATTATGAATAATTAGGTATAAGAGGAACGAAAAAGTTTCTCTTATTTTTTGTTAATTGATTTACATAAATTGACGGGGCATGTATAATCTGCTATAATAGAAAAGATAACGAGTAAACCAAACTAAATATGGCGTAATGCCAGGAGGAAAAAAGCATGAGAGAGCTGATTTTAAAAATCAAATTAATGTTGATTTCATTTGGTATAGTAAATGAAATCACAACTGAAAGTCGCTATTATGGCAAATTGAAAAAGCATAATATTCGACTTTTCGAGAGCAAACGGAAGATTTATGTAGTATGGGAAGATCAAATCATTCTAAAAAGTATCGTGCAACATTTTGAAATAATTTGTGCCGAAGAAAGGGCGGCTATTATATTTAAAATATGGGACAATTATAAGGAGAAAAACCAGGTATATGAAATAAATGAGTATGGATGTGAATACCTGGACTTCCTTTCCGGATATGAAGATTTTATTCATATAAAAGAAAGATCACTAATTCTGGTAAGAGAAGGAGCTCTTCATTCACTTATTTACAACTATGAGGTGAAAAAGGTCATATTAGATGAGCGACGACCAGTTTATTGGTTGGAAGAATCGAAACTGTTCGTGAAAAAAGTATCTGGATATTGGCAATTACTATTTCCAAAATTAGTAGATGGATATACTGTTTGGGAAAAGAAAAAAGATTTTTCTTTTTCTGCTATGCCTAACGATATATTTAGACCACAATTAATCGGGGAAAAAGTCATTAAGCTATCGATAGAAAGTGCTGATATTCTTGATGAATTTGAGAAAGTTAAAGCAGTTTCTTGGCTCCCAAAGCCATATACTCATCTGGCTAGAGAAGATGGATGCTTATATATGATAGGTATCACATCGGATGACTATAAATGCCTTGAAATTGAGGGAAATAATGTGAAGCCATTAGCTCCAGAAATTCCTAGCATGCAAAATTATATGATTGTGCTAGGAGACAACATCGTAACAATTGTTGAATACGATGGGGAAGATGACAACATTACAGAGATAGAGTCGTTTAATGGAATTGATATTAAGTTATCAGACCCAGAGCTGGATATTAAAGCCGGTTGCCTTAAAATACCGTTAAAGGTATTAGAAGAAAGATTTTTAAATGAGTAACATGCGAAACAATGCGAGAGGAAAATGTACGTTCCACTCGCATTGTTTTTTATAATATTATACAAATTAATCCACCACTACCTTCATTTACAATTCTTTCTAGAGTTTCTTGTAATTTTATTTGAGCATCTTCTGGCATATGAGCTAACTTACTTTGTAATCCCTCGTTAACAAGTTCATGTAAACTTTTACCAAAAATATTAGATTCCCAAATCTTTTTAGGGTCATTTTCAAATTCAGATAGTAAGTAATTTACTAATTCTTCAGATTGTTTTTCAGAACCAACTATTGGAGATACTTCAGTCTCTATATCGGCTCTTATCATATGTATAGAAGGAGCTTTCGCTTTAAGTTTTACACCAAATCTAGAGCCTTGTTTAACCATTTCAGGTTCATCTAATATTAATTCATCAATCGAAGGTGTAACAATTCCATAGCCTTTTGCTTTAACTTCTTCCAAAGCAAAAGAAATCTTATCATATTCTTTCTTTACTTCTGAAAATTCAGCCATTGTTTTAAATAAATCGCCATCATTTGAGATTGAAACACCAGAGATTTCTGTTAGTACACTATAGAATAGAGTTTCTTTAAGTACAATAGATATATAGACACTTCCAGTTCCAAGTTCAATTTTATTTACACATGCTTGTTGTATAACTTCAGAAGATGATAAATTTTGTATGCAGTTGTCAATTTGTTTTAAGATTTTAACTTTTTCAAATGCATTTTTTAGATCATTTAGTAATGTGCATTTTAAAGGATGGCTTTCATCTAGAATATCTATCCACTTTGGAAAATTAATATTAATTTGATTAATAGGAAATTCATATAAAACTTTAGAGAATATATTATTTATATCATCAAGAGTTAGTTCAGAACAATTAATACAAATTACGGTGGTTTCATACTTTACTTCCAAACTTCTAGCTAATTCCTTTGTATATTCAGAATTAGGATTTTCAGAGTTTAATACGATGACAAATGGTTTATTTAAAGATTTTAATTCATTTACAACACGTTCTTCTGCATTAACATAATCTTCTCTAGGAATATCTGTAAAACTACCATCTGTAGTCATTACAATACCTATTGTAGAATGTTCTTCTATTACTTTTTTTGTTCCTATTTCCGCAGCTTGTTCGAAAGGCATTTCTTCGTCAGACCAAGGGGTTTTTACCATTCTGGGCATATCATCTTCTAAATATCCTATTGCATTATTAACTAAATAACCAACACAATCTACTAATCTAGTTCTTAATTTAATATTATCTCCAATAGTTATTTCGACAGCTTCATTAGGAACAAATTTAGGTTCTGTTGTCATAATTGTTCTTCCTGAGGCACTTTGTGGTAGTTCATCTGTAGCACGTTCTTTTTTATATTCATTTTCGATATTAGGAATAACTAACAAATCCATAAAATTCTTTATAAAAGTAGACTTACCGGTTCTAACAGGTCCAACAACACCAACATAGATATCACCATCTGTACGTTTTGCAATATCTTCGTATACATTAATATTTTCCATTTATAAAATACCTCCTCATAGAAAATGTTTGTACTAAGTTACTTTAGTTAAGTATATTAGTGGTTTGTCAAAGATATTCCACAAATTGCAAAAAATGAAGGGAAATTTATAAACATTGCAAAATAAAAAAGCATATGATAAAATAAAGCGATGAAATCGGAGGTTTAATATGAAAGATGAGAAAGTAATAGAGAATTTAAAAAAATATAATCAGACTAGAACTTTAAAAATATTAGAAAATGTAGATAAAACAACAAAAAATAAGATAATAGAGCAATTAAAAGATATTAATTTTCCACAATTAAAAGAATTATATAACAATATTAAAGAAGAAGCAGAAGTAGATGTTGGTGAATTAAAACCAATAAAATCACTAAATCCAGATAAAATATCTAAAGAAGAAAGAGAAGCTTACGAAGAAATAGGAGCTGATGTTGTAAGAAATAAAAAATTTGCAGTAGCAACAATGTCTGGAGGTCAAGGAACTAGATTAGGATATAAAGGTGCAAAAGGAACTTTTAAAATTGATGTAGAACCAGAGCCAAAATATTTATTTGAAATAATAGTAGATACATTACAAAGAGCAAATAAACAATACAATACTATAATTCCATGGTATATTATGACAAGTCATGAGAATAATAAAGAAATAGTAGATTTCATGGAAGAACATAATTACTTTGGATATAATAAAGAATATGTAGGATTTTTCGAACAAGGTGAATTGCCATTAATAACAGAAGATGGGCAAATAATGCTAGATGAAAATTATAATATAAAAAAAGCATCAGATGGTAATGGAAGTATATTTAAGTCTATGTACATGAAAGGTGTACTAGATGATATGAAAGAAAAAGGAATAGAATGGGTATACATAGGTTCAATAGATAATGTTTTATTAAAAATGGTAGATACACTATTAATGGGAGTTGCAATTAAAGAAGGTTCAGAAATTGCAACAAGATCTATATTTAAAAATACTCCAAGAGAAAGAATAGGGTCTTTATGTATTCAAGATGGAAAAGTTAAAGTTATAGAATATTCTGAACTTCCAGAAGATATGATAGAGGCAAAAGACGAAAATGGTGAAATTCTATTTGGCGAATCACATGTAATGTGTAATTTATTTAGTTTAAAAGCCTTAGAAAAAATTAGCTTACGAAATTTGCAATATCATAAAGCACATAAAAAATATAGCTATATGGATGAAAATGGTAAAATGATTGAACCAGAAGAACCAAATGCTTATAAATTTGAATATTTTATATTTGACTCATTTGAATTTTTTAATCAAATTTCTATTGTAAGAGGAAAAAGAGAAGAGGATTTTGCACCAGTAAAAAATAAAGAAGGTGTAGATAGTCCAGCAACAGCAAGCAAGTTATATAATGATTATTGGAGGAAACAAAATGGAAGAGTGTAAAATAAAAAATTTATATAATTTAGATGAAACTATTGCTAAAGATATTTTTGATGGAGTTACATATCCTTGGGAAGTTTTAACTAAAATAGAAGAATGTATTATTAAATTAGGAAAAACTTTGAATCCAACAGAATATGAGGAAAAAGGGGAAAATATATGGATTGCTAAAAGTGCTAAAGTAGCTCCAACAGCATATATTGCAGGTCCAGCAATAATTGGTAAGAATGCAGAAATTAGACATTGTGCATTTATTAGAGGAAAAGCAATTGTTGGTGAAGGTGCAGTAGTTGGAAATTCGACAGAATTAAAAAATGTTATATTATTTAATAAAGTACAAGTTCCACATTATAACTATGTAGGTGATTCAATATTAGGATATAAATCACATATGGGAGCAGGTTCAATTACTTCTAATGTTAAATCAGATAAAAAACTAGTAATTGTAAAAAATGGCAAAGAGCAAATAGAAACTGGATTAAAAAAATTCGGTGCAATGTTAGGTGATGAAGTAGAAGTTGGATGTGGTTCTGTATTAAACCCTGGAACTGTAATAGGAAAACATACTAATATATATCCACTTTCATCAGTAAGAGGAGTGGTTCCAGAACATTCTATATACAAAAACAAAAACGAGATAGTAGAAAAAATAGATTAATATGCAAAAAGAGCAAGGAAGTATCCTTGCTCTTTTTTGCTGTTTGTAAGCTTCCGGCTGTGCCGGTAGGGACGAAAGGTTTAGCTTTGTAGC
>ENA-OOWN01000034-OOWN01000034.1-human-gut-metagenome-genome-assembly--contig:-NODE-34-length-117010-cov-12.249139_pt1 | contig 117010 bp, 90 predicted proteins | sample MGYA00241406_ERZ501319 | MGnify/ENA primary metagenome ERZ501319 (study PRJEB25962, sample SAMEA2042734) | human gut metagenome | biome: human gut; feature: human-associated habitat; material: faeces... | reverse complement strand
GTATTAATTCAGCTGTTCTGGTACGTTCGTCTTCTGTTTGACAATTTGCCAATATCTCATTTCTCTTCTCTGTAGATATAATGAAAGCGTCATTATATCCAGTAAGGACTCCACGATATATGTTAATATTCCAGTTTTTGAGTGGAGTACCTATAGTATCTATTTTTTGTTTGATACTTTGCTCAATAGGTGAAAGTATCACCCATGAATCAGAAGAAGCGAAATTACACTCCACAGCCTGTTGCTGCACTAAAATGCTCAATTTATTTAAGTCATCTGTATTAGAAATAATACAAGCTAATGTATTTTGAGTATAACTTTCCTTCTTTGCTATCAAAATATTAGTTTCAACAGTTGCTGCATCAAATATCTTTATCCCTGCAAAATCAATTAACAAAACAGGATTTGTTTTTGCAATAAAATATTGGCGTAATTCTTTTCCATATCCGGCTCTCATCCACTTATTGGAAGTAATGTAACATAGGCAGCCATTAGGTTTAAGCAAATTCATCCCATGCTCGTAGAATAAACAATAAATATCCCCTGTACGAACATAAGTTTTATACTTCATTCGCTCTAAGACATCAGCATCTGTTCCCATAGATTGCAGTTGAATATAAGGAGGATTGCCAATAATACAATCAAATCCTATAAAATTGCCATCTGTATCCAATAATTCTGGAAACTCTATACGCCATTCAAAAGCACCCAAATAAATCTTATTGGAATTGATTTCCTCAAAATAACTTTCAAGTTCTGCTATTTCCCTTTTAACAGCATCCACACGTTTCTGCCAATCCTTTTGTTCTTTTTTACTCATTTCAAACAATTGCGGTGCAAGCAAGTTCATCAGCTCCGCCTTACGCTTGTTTAATTTGAGTTTCTTCGGGTCTTTTGCTCCAATTTCAGTAGTAAGTTTGGATTTAATTTCAGCTATCATTGAATCTAACTCCCACTTCTCAGCCTTATCTTGAGCATTCTTGTACTTACTCACCGCATTTCTATACTGGCTGATAGAGATACCCGTTTCTTTTAGTACAGATTTAATGCTATCCGTCAAATCAAAACGATGTACCAGAGAATTACCGCACTTGATATTTATATCAATATTAGGTAAGGTTTCCAGTTCCTTATAATCGCTTTCTGCTGTATAGTAGGCGTTCTTCAATAATTCAATCCACAAACGCAATCTGCATATTTTCACAGAGTTTGGGTTAAGGTCTACCCCAAATAAACAATTCTCGATAATTGTCTTTTTCTCTTTGAACAATGTTTCTTGAATGCGCCGACTTTCCTCGTTCAATGGATTGTATGAAAACAAATTATTGTCTGCATCTGTTACAATCAGCTCATCGTTTTCGATGCAAAATGTATAATCAGATTTTTTGATGCGTTTGCCTTCAGAATCCACTAAAATTCCAAGTTCATATTTCAAACGTATCAACTCATTTAAAGCGGATACGAGGAAGTGCCCTGAACCAACAGCTGGGTCACAAATAGTAATGCTATTTATTAATTGGTTAGCTTGTGGTATATCATCTATTTGATTGTACAAATCAGCAATAGACTTACAATGCCAGTTATAAAAAATATTAAATTTAGTCAGAACGGTATTAACAACAGCTTCACGACACATATACATAGTAATAAAACCGGGAGTAAATACCGAACCATCCTTATGTCCATTGATTTTTTCAAATATAAGTCCCAAGACAGAAGCGTTAATCAAAGTCTTGGCTTCTTCTTGCACTTCCTCACTGCCTTCGCTTGCAAAATTATATGCATCCAAAAAAGCAAACAAATAATTCAAAGTAGGAAGGCTACTGAACTGTTGTTTTTCCTTGTGGTTGATTAATACACTGTTCGTGAATAACGGCAATTCTGTCCGCTGCGACAAGCTGTTTATCTTTATCGTGTTACTTTCAAGTTCGGAGACTTCAAAAAGCGAGCTATTCAAATAAGGGACATATTCGAAATCCTTTAATATGGAAGCCGTCCGTTGATGAACATTCCGTGCCAAAACTTGAAAAAACAAAGTGTTCAAATCATCGAAGTCACGTATCTTCTTTATAGAAAGGAATTTATAGCATTGCTCTCCATTGTGGTATTTCAGCATTTGAGCTTCTAGCAATTTCAAGAACAAGATTCGATTAATCCAAGTAATGCACAGTTCCATAGCGACATTAAACAGGCGTTCTTCTTGCGTGCTTCCATAGGCAACTACATTTGGAACTTTCCGCAAACAATCTTCTGCATCAAGCTGATTGATTGTATTTTCCAACAAAGAAGCTTCATTACGCTGCCCAACAGCTTTACGTACAATGACAATCTTATTATTTTCTTTTTTCTCTTCAATACCTAGAATATGCAACAATTCTGCATAAAACTTCTTGTTCAAGGAGTTACTGTCATTCTGAAAAGGCAGTTTCAGCAAATGTACATCACTGAATACCTTATACAATTCGATAAGTTTTCTTGAAGCAGTATCATCGCCTAAATATTTAGCGTAAGAACGGATGTCAAAATAAGTATAGTTAAGACTATCTGCAACTTCTTCGATAAATGAAGATGCTATTTCAGAATAAAAGAAGTCTGTTTTACGACTTGTTTTTCTACCATCCTCGAAATCCTGAAATTCTTTCTTCAGCTTTTTATTCTGATAGAACTTTTGTTCAAACTCTTGGGCATCAAAGATAAAATATTCATATACATTGGTTGCTATCAGATATTTAATATCTGTATTTTTCTTGGATATCCTTTCTCTTAAATAATAGAGTAACAATTCTTGAAAAGCTTTCCTATTTAAATTACCAACGGAAATCATTTCGTTTTTGTTGGTTGTACTCTTAACTTCGATTAATAAACCAATATTTGACTTGCTTGTTTTATCTAATCTTACAGCCAAATCTATATCCTCCTCCGGAGCCATATAGTATGGTTTATAAAAAGTATCACTCAAGAAGTTTCTCAAATGTTCTTTTTGAGTTTCTTCTCTTTGACCATCTGATATGGTAGACAATAAAATGTGGAGAGCTTCTTTAAAATGATTGAAATCTTCTGTTTCTATTGCTACTTGTCTGTACGCTTTATTCAGTATCTGATTAGGCTTTAATTGTCCCATAATGTTCTTTTTTAATAAACCGTAAGCAAAGGTAATCTAATTTGTTGATATATACCTCATAACACAAAAAAAGGAAGTATAACTCTATATTACTGATTATACTTCCTTTCTGATAAAAAAATTTCTTTACTTAAGTTTTTCCGCCTCCTGCTGCAACAACCTTGCTTTTTCTAACTTTTCAGCCCTTACCCGTGTACGGCATTCAAAATCCTCCACCTCATTACGGATATTCCTGACGACAGCTTTATTCCTGTCACGATGGAATACCACTTCCAGCGTATCCAATTGATTACCTGAGATGCCACCGTACATTTTGATAAAGCGGTACTTCAAGTCATTGTCCGACAAGTCCATGTTCCGCTTGAACTGATAGACATTGCCGACTAAAAGAAGCAAAATTTTCCCAAACAGGACAACCTGCCACAAAAATGTCCGTGAGGCTTTGAACCCCCAAATATGATTGTTGGTATGATGAACCTCTAACTACTGCATTCTCTGTAACTCGTTAGCAATGCGTTCCTGCTCTGAAAATATATCCTTGTTGGTAGCACACAGGTTGGCATATAGATTGTGCATCTCCTTGACACGCACCAGTGTCAGTTCACAGAATTGTAAACATTCAGTAATATATCTCTTACAAGAATGGCTCAAGAGGTCAACAACGTAAAAACATTCTCACTCATTTCTAAAGTAAGAGAAGTCCACCAATCCAATATGGATTAGCAGACTTCTCCCAAAGTGACAATTAAAAATAATGCGTTTTTTGTTTATTTCTTCATATTGGCTTCTTCCAGACCATAGTGCTTTTTGGCATCATCTACGCGCAGCATCAAAGATATTACTACTGCACATACGCCGAAAACAGCAAAGATGGTCATCGGGATGCTGTAGTTATAGCCGGTTATTGCACCGGAAGTATCGCGAAGGGTGGCAAAATCATCAATCACCCAACCTATCAGCACCGGAACCATTGCAAGTCCGATATTCTGGATATAGAAAATGATGGCGTATGCCGATCCTAACTGTTTCATCGGAATGATTTTGGGCACAGAAGGCCACATGGCACTGGGCACCAGCGAGAAGGCAATACCTAATACAATCATAACGACTACCGCAAACCACCAGTAGTTCATCAACGGCAGGGCAAATAAGACATGCACTACTGTCAGCATTACCGAGCCGATAATCATCAGTGTAGCTCCGCGTCCGATACGGTCGTATAATGAGCCGAACACCGGAGTCAGCAAAATAGTACCGAAAGGTAATAAAGCCGGAATCATACCTGCAAACGATTCGGGGACGTCGTATTTATAAATCATCAATTTTGTAGCAAACTTCAAGAAGGGGAATACGCCGGCGTAAAACATCAGACACAGAAGCGTGATCAGCCAAAAACCCTTGCTGCAAAAAATCAGTTTCAAGTCTGCCAAACGGAAACCTTCTTCTTCCGACTGTCCTTCTTCTTGACGCACCGCCAATGCCGAAGCGTCTTCTTTCTTGTCCATCACACAATAAACGAGGAACGAAACGAAGCCGATACACAAGGCTATAGCGCCGAATAATACCGGATAAGAGACATTACCCATCATTCTCGCTACCGAAAGGCTGGCTCCCAAAGCGATTGCCGTACCTATACGTGCCATAGCCACCTGAAGCCCTAATGCAAGCGCCAATTCTTTCCCGGCAAACCATTTTACAATAATCTTCGACACAGTGATACCGGTAATTTCCGCTCCCATGCCGAAGATGGCAAATCCAAGCGCAGCAAGTATTACCTGCATGTTCATGCCGAAAAGCATCGTATCACCAAAGTCGGTCGACAGGGCATACCATTTTATTAACGCTCCGGCAAACATGAAGCCGCACGACATAATACCCGTAAAGCGGATTCCCATTTTATCAAGAATAATACCTCCAAAGAACAGCATCAATAAAAAGACATTGATGTATCCGTAAGCTCCCGAAAAGAAACCATACTCTGTACTCGACCATCCCTCGCCTGAAGCAACCGAACTGATGGTTTTCTGAACCGTTTGCTGCTGACCGTCTACCGTCTCCATATACTGCAACTCAGCACCTTCTTCCAGCTTTTCAACAGTCAGTTCGGGCGAAGAAAGCGCATTTGCCGCAGCAAAAAGTTCAACTTTACTGATCAAACTATCTGCCGAAATCGATGTATCATCCGTAAAATATACCACCTTACCTTTTGTTGTAAGCAAATTTTCAAGCGGAGACATAACGTCGGTCAGGAAATAACCGCACATCATAGTAAACGAGACAATCATGAGGGCTGTCCACCGCGCTACCCTCGAATCGCTCAGTTTTTGTTGAATCTGTTCTTTCATTCTTTTCTACATTTAATCAATTAAGAAACATTTTTGCTAAAGTTGTTTATCGAAATCTCTTTTTCGTTTAAAAAAACGAGACAAAGATAATGTTTTTTCACCTTTTTTCTTTCAGATTACAAAATAAGTTCTAACTTTGTCCGAAAAGTAAACACGAATCAGAGAACCAAAACTATAAAATTATGAAAAAGACTAAGAGATTGGCGGTATGTGCCGTATTAGGTGGAAGTGTATTGTTTTCATCTTGTATTGGCTCGTTCGGATTATGGGGCAGCCTGAAAGATTGGAATCAAAACATCGGAAACAAATTCGTAAATGAAATCGTATTCCTTGCGTTCCACATCATTCCGGTTTATGAAGTGGCTTACTTGGCCGACATCATCGTTCTTAATTCCATCGAATTCTGGTCGGGTTCTAACCCGTTGGCAGAAGTAGGTACGACGCGAACCATCGAAGGCGAAAACGGTGAATACTTAGTACGTACAAACGAAGACGGTTACACCATTACGAAAAAAGGTGAAGAAGGAAAACAGCTTGATTTGGTATACAATCAAGAAAAACGTACATGGAATGCGGTTTCTGAAGGTCAAAGCTTCGAACTGATTACAATGAACGAAGACGGTACGATTACCTATAAACAGCAAGACGGTACGCCGGTAACTGTTACTCCCGATGCATTCGGATTATCAACCATGCGTTGCGCTACCGGAAACTCTTTGTTTTTCGCTGCAAGATAAACTATTTTTCATCATAATAAAGGCACGGGGCTATCAAGAACTCCGTGCCTTTATCTTTTACTCAACGCTGAGGTATATCTACAAATGATTCTTTACGACCTTTCAAATGTTCTGAAAAGAAATCAACCATCCTCCAGTAAAAATACTCGTCCATATCACCAAAGCCGTGACGCTGTCCGGGCAGAATCAGCATTTCAAAACGCTTGTTGGCACGAATCAGGGCATTTACCACACGAATCGTATTGCCCGGATGTACATTGTTGTCTATATCGCCGTGTACCAGCATCAGGTGGCCTTTCAATTGTTTCACGATTTCCGGATTAGTGGCAATCTTATAAGCAAACGTCGTGTCTCCCTTTTCTGAAATTTCTTCTTTTACTCCGTGATGGGTTTCGCTCCACCAGCGGTTATAGATACGGTTATCGTGATTTCCGGCACACGAAACTGCGGCTTTATAGAAATCGGGATACTGACAGATGGCTGCCGTTGACATAAATCCTCCGCCCGAATGTCCGTGGATTCCTACTTTATTAACATCGATAAACTTATAACGCGCCGCAAGCTGTTCTACTGCCGCTTTGTGATCGGCAAGCGGATAATCGCGCATGTTTCCATAACCATAATTGTGATACCATTTGGAACGGCTGGGATGTCCGCCGCGTTGACCTACCGATATCACGATGAAACCTGCCTGAGCCAAGCGGTCGGTACGAACGCTCATGCGGGTAAACGGATAGTACACTGCCTCAACCTGCGGGCCCGGATAAACGTAATCGATGATGGGATATACTTTGGTAGAATCGAAGTTATAAGGTTTATACATTACTCCGTAAAGGTCGGTCACACCGTCGGCAGCTTTTACCGTAAACAGTTCGGGGAACTGATAACCGGCTGCCTGTAACTGTGAGAAGTCGCTTTCTTGAATCGTCATTACTTTGTTGCCGTTTCGGTCTATCAAATCGGCACGGGGGATGGTATTTACCCGCGAATAGTTATCCACGATGAAACGCGCCTCATCGTCTACCTCTACCTGATGGAAGAAATCTCCCTCCGTCAGCCGCTTCAGTCCGCTCCCGTCAGCATTTACTTTATATAAATGTTCATAGTAAGGATTCTCCCCTTTCTCGCGGCCGTTTGCCGTAAAATAAATGGTACGCGCAGCTTCATCCACCTTTACCACACGCTCTACATGCCATGCACCTTTCGTAATGCGGTTTTTCAGGTTTCCTCTGTCGTCATACAGATACAAGTGCGCCCATCCGTCACGTTCACTCCACTGAATAAATTCTTTTCCACCGTTGAAAATATAAACAGGTCTCGTTTCCTGATAGGTGTTCATTCGCTCTTTCACCACGGGAACAATCGAATCTTGACCGATGGTGTAGGTACAAACATCAATGCGGTGCAAGTCACGGCTGCTGCGGGTCAGGAAGAAACGGTTATTATCTCCTTGCCAAACAGACGGAATGAACTCCATGTCGCGCTGCCGCTGCTCATACGGCTTATACTCCAAGCCTAAGGTTTGGTTTTTCCATGCCGAAACCTTAATCTCCTTACGGCTGTTGTCTGTCATGTCAAACAAATACAGATGCTCTTCAGGAGCCTCCATTTCGCCCGGCATCTGATATTTATACGTTTCCAGCGTAGGACGAGGTTCTGCCACGGAGTTAATCACCCACAACGGTTTCACTGCCCGGTCGTCAGACACAATGGTTACGAAATGCTTTGAGTCGGGCGACCAGCATCCCCATACGCCTCTCCGTTTGCCGTTACACAGCGTATCAGTGTTTAACATGCTGTACGGAATGCCGTACCCGAAATCCGGAGTACCGTCGGTAGTCAGTTGCACCTCCACTATCGTGCTATCCTTTTCATCCTTCTGCGCCTTGCGATAATCGTCAATGCTCATACGATACAGGTTACAGTCTTTCGCATACACCACCGTCTGTCCGTCGGGCGAAACCGAAGCCCATCCCAAACGTTTGGGTTCTTCCTCGCCGTTTTCCAGCCATGTCAATTTACGTGTCGGATAATCGTAAGAGAAATAAAAGACCTCCTTCTTGTTCTTATCCTTCGCCTTTTCATCTTTCTTCGGTTTCGCATCGCGCGAAGACTCCACCTCGAAAGTAAACGTCCGTCCGTCTTCCTTCGCTTTCAGGTTACGAATCGGCAAATGACGCGCCTCGAACGGGTCTTTTACAATCTCGGTCAGTTGTGCCGCCATCTCATCGCGGTCGAACAACGACTCTTTGCTTCGCGAAGCCGGGTTAACCACATACCAGAAAGTTCCTTCGCTCGTTTTATACTCAAACCAGAAGCAATTTCCTTTCTGAAACCAATGCGGGTCTACGGTAGTAGAAAACAACATGGTCTTCAGTTTTGCTCCCGTAAATTTTTCCGCCTGCAAATATTCAGGCAAACGCTCTTGCGCTATCAAAGGCGTATACAGTATTCCGCCTGCAATCAAAACAGTAAAAAATAGTTTTTTTAGATTCATTAATTCATACTTTAAAATCCGATGCACAAAGATACACAAATCTTCACACATAGTCTGTCCTTACTCCTGTCGAAACAAGGTTTTCTGTTATTTATATCCTTATTTTCAGCAAATTCGGTTTACCCATCCAGACTGCTGAAAACATCCGCTTGTTTTACTTAACGCAAGCGGATGTTTTCAGTGACACAAGCGCATGTGTATGACAACACAAGCGGTTGCATTTTTGGTAACAAATAGCTGGATAAAATAATCATCTTAAATGCTGTTACTTTCTTCATTCTTTTATGAAAAAAATTACAAAAAAAATCGGGCGACCTGATATACAGACCGCCCGAACAATAAAAAACCACCTACTTAATTAATACCCCGGATTCTGCTGATCGGCTATTACTGCATTACCCTGCAATTCAGACAACGGAATAGGCATCAGCCAACGGAAGTTGCCTACATCAAGAGTTTTCTTGATAACCGGTTTATACAGCGATTTGCCGAAACGACGCATATCAAAGAAACGGTGTCCTTCATAACATAATTCCCGGCGACGCTCTAACAGCAATTCTTCCATAAACTCATCAAGTGTACCGTAGTTAGCGTCTGTCCAACCCTCGATACGCTCTTTACGCAACTCGTTTAACAAAGTATTCGCTTCGCTCAAATCTGTATGTGCAATGGCTTCCGCTTTAATCAACTGCATTTCAGAAGAACGAAGTATTTTTTCGTCTGCCAGCCCTACGTTCGATTCAGTTCCTTTATATTTATTTACACGCTTGACAGGAACTCCGTCACGATCCACCCCGTCGCCAATAAAAATGCCCAAACGGATATCTTCCGGAGTGTAATCGGCTATCAGTTCCGGTGAAGGTTCGAACGCACTACTGTTATCTGCACTCCAGAAAATCGTACCGATGGTTTCTTCGCCCACCATTCGTTTTAACTTCCAGATTACATCCGCATCACTGTCGTCACTCCAAATAGCAGCATATTCATTCATCGTTGCCAAAGGTTTTTGTTTTAACGCATCATCGGCATATTTATACGCTTGCTGGTAATCTTTTTTATACAAATAAATCCGAGCCAGTAAAGCATCGACAGCCGCTTGTGACACGTACGACGGGTCATCAGGAGCAACCTGTTCTAATAACGGTCGAGCCTCTGTCAAGTCTTGAATCATATACTCAAAACATTCATCTACCGTGTTACGTCCCGGAGTTTCTAACACAACAGGTGTTTTCACATACGGAATACCATAAGAACTGCCATTTTCGATATCAGAGAAAAACAGCAACAACTGCAAACTGTTATAAGCCCTCAACACCTTAGCCGTAGCTATGCTGTTGTTCTTAGAGGCTATTTCTTCGTCAGTCTCGGCCGGTACATTTTCTGCACCTTGCAAAATGCGGTTTACAAGGTTTATAACACTATACTCTTTCGACCAAATATCATTATGTTCACCCGTAGAAGCCGTATAAGTCCACTGATATGTATCATCTCCTGCACCACCATTCTGTCCGCCTTTAATGACATCATCCGACAAAACAGCTGTTACACGGACAATCTGTTTCATTGACATCTGTCCATACGCTCCTGTTACAGTTTGTTCCAAAGAAGAAACCGAACTGTAAATTGCGCCATCGTCAATCTGATCTGTGGGAGTCAAATCCGTATAATTACAAGATGAAACTCCTGCCATCATGCCTGCAATAACAAGACTTTTATATAATGCTTTCATAATATCGTATTTTAACAAGTTTAGAAATTAATGTTTACTCCAAAAGTTACAGATATCGGAGTAGGATAAGACATATAATCTGTATCACCGCTAACTTCAGGGTCCATTCCCGAATATCCGGTCACAGTAAACAAGTTTTCTCCCTGACAGAACAAGCTAATAGACTGGAATAATTTCTGCTTCTCTAACAGTTTATGCGAAGGTGTCCATGACAAACGTAATGTTTTCAAGCGCAAGAATGAGGCATCTTCCAAGAACTGAGAAGCCCACGGACTCGGATTGTTCTGGGTGTCGAACCGGGGTACTGTAGTTATATCACCCGGTTTGCGCCACATATTCAGCATGTATGCAGGCTTATTACCATTGAAATTATGATTATCCACATACCAGCGGGTAGCATTCATAATATAGTAGTTCAAGGCATAAGTGAAACTTGCCGAAAGCGAAATACCTTTATAGGTAAGATTGGTATCAAAACCGCCGAATACAGGAACTTCTGATGATTTAAACTTATCAACAAAGGGTGCTTGTGAAATATCTTCGGTTTTTCCGCCTTTTTGATCATAGAACCATACTTCACCCGTTTCCGGATTTACTCCTGCCCATTCTACCATGTACCATGTACCCAAAGGTTTGCCAACTTCATACAAATAATCTCCATTCACAAATTTGTTGTCTTCATTAGCCCATGTACCCAAGTCGGTAATCTGATTCTTATTATACGTAATATTAGCTCCGATATTCCATTCAAAGTCTGCCGTACGGATAGGTGTTCCGCTTATTGACAATTCAATACCTGTATTGCGAATAGAACCGGCATTTGTTTTTATTTCACTAAAACCGGATGTCTGCGAAATTTTCTTATCCATCAACAAATCTCTTGTATTCTTTATATAGAAATCTGCCGAAACATTCAAACGGCTATCAAACATGCGTAAATCGGCTCCCAGATCAAATTGCTCAGAGGTTTCCCATTTCAAGTCGGCATTACCCAAAACGCTGTGATAATATCCCGAAATTCCATTATACGAAGTTTTAGAATATCCGTTAAATGTCCCGAAATCACTGATACCATCCTGATTACCGGTTGTACCATAACTGGCACGCACTTTCAACTGATTGATTTTCTCAAAACGGCTCATGAAATCTTCTTTACTGATATCCCAAGCAGCTCCGACAGACCAGAATGCTGCACCTTTATTGCTTCCTATAAATTTAGAAGACTCATCGTAACGCACACTTGCAGAGAAATTATATCGGTCTTTCAAAGTATAATTCCATTGAGTGAAGAATGACATCAAGTTACTATGCGTTTTACTTCCTCCGATAGTAGGCGGATTATCCGATGCTCCAGTCTTATCTCCAATACCAGCCGGCGAATCCATCATAAATGGGTCTAAATCATATCCTGTTTGATTAAAAGCAGAATACACACCATCATATAATTCGAATCCTGCGACACCAGACAAAGAGTGAATATCGTTAAATGTCTGTACAAAATTCAAGGTATTAGTCCAAGTATAGCGGCGCATATCTGAAGTAGCTTGTGACATATATCCATGATTAGAAACAGCTTTCGGGTGCTCACGGTCTAATGTACTTGTTGTTTTCCGTCCATAGTAATCCATACCGAAATTAGTTTTAAACCGTAACCAATCCGTTATATGAATATTCAGATAAGCAGAACCAACCAAACGCAACAAACCTTTTTTACGGTGATAATACTTAGTTATCAGCGTCGGATTATCTCCATTAAACCAATTATCGGGATCTTCATACGGATAAGCCAGATAGGTAGTAAACCACGGATTCATCCAGCTCTGTCTATTACCACTTTCATCATAATCAGGGTCGGATAACTTGGTATCTGAATAACCAATGTTGGCACTTACCCCGAAATCGAAAACCCGGCTAATCTTATGGTCTAAATTAAAACGTCCGGAATAACGGGTCAAACCAGACTCTTTTAAGATACCATCTTGCTTCAAGAAAGAACCGGATACATAAAATTTAGTTTTTTCATTACCTCCGTTAACCGACACATTATGTTCCATAGAGAAACCGTTTTGTGTCATCAGGTCCAAATAATCAGTATCCGTAGCACGAGCCGTAGCCAAACGGTCACGTCCGGCATCCAATTCTGCCAACTCACTTGCGGTAATCGTACCTTGCTGTTCTTTCATTTCAAGACTAAGCAAATGCATTAACGGATATTGATTGGAGTCCGGATTCTGTTCTGCGCAATAAGTTTGATACAATATATTTTCAGCCCCTGTCATCATCCGATTCTTTAACCCGCGCATGATAGAAGTCCCTAATTTCAGATTATAGTTTACTTGTGTACGTCCTTCCTTTCCTCTTTTACTGGTTATCACAATCACACCATTAGAGCCGCGCGAACCGTAAATGGCCGTCGCCGAAGCATCTTTCAGCACTTGAATATCAGCGATATCATCAGCATTTAACGAAGCAAACTGAGCCGCTTCAATCATCACTCCGTCTAAAATATAAAGAGGTGTATTGGAGCCATTGATTGAACCTGTACCACGAATACGAATCTTAACATCGGCTGTTCCCGGCTGTCCAGATCCGGTAGAAATCATCAAGCCGGCAACTTTTCCCTGCAAACGGTCTTCCAATGTTGCAGAAGTTTGATCGGCTATTTTTTCACTTTTTACCATATCTACCGCACCGGTCAGCTGACTTCTTTTTACCGTATTATAACCAACCACAACAACTTCTTGCATATTAATAGCTTCTTCAAACAGCGTAACATTGACCGTTGAGCGAGAACTGACGTCTACACTTACAGTTGAATAGCCGATATAAGAAACTTGCAATTTATGCTTACCTACCGGTACATCTATCGAATACTTTCCATCCAAATCAGTTATCACTCCTGTTGATGTACCTTCCACAACAACCGTAGCTCCAATAATCGGAACGTTTTCCTTATCCAGTACCACACCTGTTACAGTACGAGCCTGCTGCACAATTTTTGTTGCCGGTAAAGACATTTCAGCAGGAGAACTCCATCCGGCAGCAAAAGATGTTCCTAAACTGCCACAAACCAACATAGCCGCTAAGGATTTGTAGTGCATCCCCTTCATGGAATGCACCAAGAGTTTTGTTTTCATATTTTTATTACATTAAAGGTTAATAACTAAAGGGTTAACGATTAACACTCTGTTTCTTATATAAAGCTGTTTTTCCCGGTAAAGAAATAGACTGAGGAATATCTTCTTTCGAAATGCCACGTTTGTAGTTGGGCTTTTCGCTCATTACGAAATGTAATTCAACCCCGTTTTTTATGTCATCGTACGTCAGATAAGATTTGCTGTATTTCTTTCCGTTTACCAACAATTCTTTGACATAAACGTTTGTTGCCGACCAGTTTTCGGTGGTCATCCTGATTTGTTTACCGTTACTTAGGGTTAAGGTCAAACCTGCGGCACACGGCGAACCGATGTTATACACATTCGAAGAGGGGGCTACCGGATAAAAACCAAGACAGTTGAACATATACCATGCCGACATCTGTCCACAGTCGTCGTTTCCGCTCAAAGACCCCGGTTCGTTTCCGTAAAAACGGGATGCGATTTCGCGTATCCACTTCTGGCATTTCCACGGCTGTCCTAAATAGTTGTAGAGGTAGGCTATGTGGTGACAGGGCTCGTTGCCGTGCCAGTAACCTCCAATACGTCCTTGAATATCGTGAGCACCGGGGATGTCATCGGGTAATTCTACCGTAAAGAGTTCATCCAACCGTTTCTGAAAGAGCTTCTTCCCAGCCAGATTGATGTATCCCCGTACATCGTGAGGCACGTACCATGTATACTGCATCGTAAAACCTTCGGTTATGTCGCCCCATCCGTTTACCGAGCCCGGTCCCTGATAAGCTATCGGACTGAAGGGCGTACGCCAGTTACCTTGCGTGTCCCTACCCCGCATGTACTTTGTTTCCGGGTCAATCAACGTCTGGTATGAAAGCGAACGGTTCAGGAAGTAGTGATAATCGTCCGTTTTTCCCAACGCTTTTGCCGCTTGTGCGATGCAATAATCATCGTAAGCATATTCCAAAGTCTTAGAGACAGATTCGGCTTCTTTATCGAAAGGTACGTAACCGTTTGCACGGTATTCAGGCAGACAATCGAAATGTTCGTTCATTGCCGTGGTTTTCATTGCTTCGTAAGCCCGTTCGTAATCAAAGCCTTTCACTCCTTTTACTATCATATCTGCCAATACCGACACGGCGTGATAACCAATCATACACCATGTTTCGTTTCCGTAGAACGACCAAATAGGAAGCATCCGTTCCACACTCTTGTCATAATGTGCCAGCATGGAGTTGGCAATATCCGCATTTACATCCTGATGCACCAAGTTAAACCACGGATGCAAGGCGCGATACGTGTCCCACAACGACAGGGTGGTATAGTTTGTAAAGCCTTCTGCTTTCTCGATATTCTTATCCAGCCCGCGGAATTGCCCGTCTGAATCTTGAAAGACAAACGGATGAAGAGCGGCGTGATAAGCCGATGTATAAAAAGTTTCTTTCGTCTTGCGGTCGCCTGTCAGCTGATATTTTCCTAACTCTTCTTCCCAAAGGGCTACGCCTTTTGCTTTCAAAGCATCAAAGGTCATGCCGTCCAGTTCGCGCAGGTTTCCGCGTGCTCCGGCGGTGCTGACTGCCGAGACAGCTGTTTTCACCGTCACGGTCTCGCCTTCTTGGGTATCAAAAGAGATACATGCCATCAGGTTCTTCCCCCAAGCCTCGTAACTGCTCCGAAAGCGGGAAGTATTATAAATCACCGGCTTCTTGTCTTGCATGAAGCGCAGGTTCTTCAACTTTTTCGAAAATACGGCGGTAAAATAAACATGGCGTTCGGGGCCCCATCCTTTTACCAGTTTATAGCCGGTTATTGTTGAATCATTCTCCATCCGCAGGTTCGCCCATTCGCAACTCTGCCACAGGGTATGATTCATGTCAATCATGATAAACGCTTGTTCCGACTTGGGATAAGTGAAACGGAACATGCCGCTACGCAGCCCGGCGGTCATCTCGGCTTTTACTCCATAATCATCCAATTCTACCGCATAATAGTTGGGCGATGCCCATTCTTTGTCGTGCGAATAACGGGAACGATAGCCTTCATCGGGATTTTCGCGCGTTCCGGGGTCAAGTTTCATTTCACCCGTTCCGGGGATGAAAAGAAAGTCTCCCAAATCCGGAATACCTGTCCCGCTCAAGTGAGTCAGGCTGAAACCCAATATGGAAGTATGGTTATACTTATAACCGGCAGCCGCATCATAAAATTTCGAATCGGTATCCGGACTGATTTGGATTCCCCCGAAAGGAATCTGCGCACCGGGATATACATTGCCGTATCCGTCTGTCCCCACCAATGGCCTGACGTATTGTGTCAGGTTTTCAGCGTTGAGCAGGCAGGGAAACAAAAGCAATCCCACACCTATTTTTATTTTCTTACTCAGTTTCATGGTTACTTGGTTTCTTGGATGTCGCCTACGGCTACTTGGTATTCATGCCATAACTCGTCGATGTCGTATTGGTCGCCCAATGCGTATTTGATTCCGCCGTTAAATGACCACGGCACTACCTCTAAAGTGCTCCGGTTGAATTTGCGGAGAAATTCCTTGTCTTTGTTGTCGCGCAGCCAGACAAAGAAGTAACCTGCCGTGCGATAACCGTCCATGTAGTTTCCGCCTTTCGGACGGGCATCCGCCGTAAATCCGCCGTTTGCCACACGTACGGCGTCTGCCATTCCTTCGATGAACGCCCAGAACACACGGCTGTTTCCATAATTGCCGATACCTTGCGGCTCCAACTGGTAGGCATGTGTCAACTCATGGAGCAACACGCCGCGAGTCTCAAAAAACAGCTTAGCCGTATCGTTTTGCGCAAACGATTTTTCAATGTGACGGGTACTGTAAAAAATGCTCACCACCCCGTTTCCTCCGCCTTTGGCAGAGATTCCGTCGATATCTTCCAATGAATAATGAATCGTATCCACGGGTACGATGCTGTCATTCGGAGAGTCGTATAAGGTAGCCAATACCGCACGGGCTTGTTCGGCTATATAGCTTTGAGGGTCGGTTACGATACGATGATAGATTTTCGACCCTTCAGTTTGAGGAGCTTGATCATCGAATACAATGTGTCCTACGGGGTAGTTATCCCACGTAGCAACCGCCTCAACCGGGGTTTCTTGTGTTTGTTTCTGGTTTCCACATGCCGACATGCCTATCAGCCCCAATACCATTCCTGCAATAAAATAATGTGTCTTCATCTTCTTATTTAATTCCATTGGTTAATGAATAAGGTTTCTCTTCCGGTTGCTGTCCGCGCTTCTTGTCGGGACGGCTGCTCATCTCGTACTCCCAAACTCCGCCTTTCAACAAATCGGCATGAGTTACGTACAACTTGTCGTACCGCTTGCCGTTGATCCGCAATGACTTCACGTAACGTTTGCTGTCGCTCACGCCCGGCGCTTTTATCTCCAGCGTATTTCCGTTGGGCAATTTCAGCTTCAGATACGGGAAATAAGGAGCACCCAATACATATTGGTCGGTTCCCGGACAAACGGGATAAAAGCCCATTACCGTAAACATGTACCAAGCCGACATCTGTCCGCAGTCATCGTTCCCGCTCAGTCCGTTGATGTCATTGCGATACATGCGGTCGATTATTTCGCGTGTCCAGAATTGCGTTTTCCACGGTTCCGAAGTCCATGCGTACAGATAAGGGATGTGATGGCTCGGTTCGTTACCGTGAACGTAGCCTCCTATCAAGCCTTCTTCCGTAATGTCTTCATTCTTTTCGTAATACATCTTGTCGAGATGCATTTCAAACAAATCGTCTAATCGCTTCACAAATGTCTTTTCACCGCCCATCAGGTCTATCATTCCGTACACATCGTGGGGAACGTGGAAAGAGAAATTCCACGAATTACCTTCTATAAAACCCTCGCCGTGCGTTTGCAGCGGGTCGAAATCTTTCTTAAAACTGCCGTCAGCGTAACGGGGACGGGCAAAACCGGTTTCCGCATCGAACACCGTGCGGTAATTCAGCGCGCGTTTATAGTAGCGGTCGGCAGTTTCTTTGTCCCCAAGACGCAGTGCGGTTTGGTAAACCGTCCAATCATCGTATGCAAACTCCAACGTAGACGAAACAGCCGTACTGCTCTTTTCAAACGGAATATATCCCAGCCGCTTGTAATCGCCCAAATGGTCGTAATAATCTACATTCGAAGTCTCAACCATTGCTTTTAAAGCCCCTTTGGTATCGCGAGTATATACATTCTTTATAATAGCGTCCGCCACCGCCGATGTACCGTGATAACCGCTCATACACCAGTTTTCGTTTCCCATCAGGCTCCATACCGGAAGCATCCCGTGAACACTTTGCTGCTGATGGCAAACCATCGATTCTACCATGTCTGCACCCTTGTCCGGAGCTATCAGATTCAGGAAAGGATGTTCGGCACGATACGTGTCCCACAATGAGAATACGGTGTAATTCGTAAAGTCTTTTGCCTGATGGATGTTATGATCCAATCCGCGGTAAGCACCGTCCACATCCATATAAACGGAAGGATTAATCATCGTATGATACAGCGAGGTGTAGAACATGGCTTTCTCGTCCTCAGTACCCTCTACTTCAAACAGGCTGAGCGCACCGTTCCAGCTATCGGCTGCCGAAGCGGCTATCTGCTCAAACGTTTTTCCGCCTGCTTCGGCTGCCAGATTTTTCAGAGCGCCCTCCGTACTGACGGCGGAAAGAGCTACCTTGACAACCAACTCAGGTGAAGCCGAAGTATCGAAATTAAAATAAGACACGATAGAACGTCCCGTCATTTCAGGGAAGTTTTTCTCCATATTGAAGCGTCGCCAAAAACCAGTGTACATCGGTTTCTTCTTATCCACATAGCCGTACTCTTTTACCGGCTGAGAAAAAGAGATGGCAAAATACGTATAGTTGGTACGTGCCCACCCGTTGGTTATGCGGTATCCCGTAAGCAAGGTATCGTTTTCTACCCGCAGGTTTGCCCAGAGCACTTTTCCGTCGTAATTATAAATGCCATAAGTCAAATCCAGAACAAGATGCCCGTCGGTAGCTGCGGGAAACGTATATTTATGTACACCTACGCGGGGAGTGGCGGTAAGCTGGGCTTTTACCCCGTAATCATCCAACTTGACTTCGTAATATCCCGCCGACACACGCTCGGTAGCATGGCTGTAACGTGAACGGTAACCTTCTTCGGGATGAGAAGCCCGTCCGGGATTCAGTTTCAGTTCGCCCGTGGCAGGCATGATAAGAATGTCTCCCAAATCAGAATGTCCTGTACCGCTCAGGTGGGTATGACTGAAGCCTACAATCGTAGGGTCGGAATACTGATAACCGGCACAATATTTATAAGCATCTTTCTGGTATTCTCCGTTCACATTATGGGGAATCGTATCCGTGTCCGGACTCAACTGCACCAATCCGAACGGAACACAAGCACCGGGAAACGTATGCCCCATTCCATTCGTACCGATAATGGGATTGACATAATCAGACACACGCTCCGATTGCGCTAAAACCGGAAGAGCAACGATACCGGCAGCCAAACAATATACAAGTTTCCGTAGCATATTATAAACAATAAGGTTTTTTAAAAGGTTGTTTTCATTTTCACTTTCACAAAATTAGAAAGCTCTGCTTCTATAAGTTTCCTCAAAAAAGACATTATTCCAATGCTCTCATAAAAAGTCTGACAAAAGAATCCAGTACACGAATACAGAACATTATTATATATTGTATTTCAACTATTTACAAATACAATATACAAATTAGAGAACAATAGAAAATTCAGGTTTATGCAAATAAAGAACATTGAAAAACAATAAGAGAATAAAAAGAGACATACATCCAATAGCTTGTAGTGACGTAATCGCATACGCCCAGAATGCCGCATGGTTGTTTATATGGATGTTTTCGGGCGTATGCAATACGCCCCTACATTAGTAAACGGCTAAAAATTTCTACCCATAGAACCGGGCAACACTATGGGAAGAACAGGGCAACGCTACCGCATGGAATGACCAACGCTAACGGTAGCGTTTTGGAGGGGTATGCCGACAGAAAATTTCTCTTTGTGAAATGAGAATCAACGGGCGTTCTTATGTTGCTCACGATAGAGTTTCGGAGTGGTTCCGTAACGGCGGGAAAACTCTTTGTAGAAATAAGGGCGGCTGGAGATGCCGATACTTTCTATTACTTCTTGGATAGTAAGGTCGGTTTCTAACAGCAGTTGGGAGGCGCGTTCCAAACGGTATTTCTTGATGAAATCGCTGGGAGGAAGTCCGGACAGCTCTTTTACTTTCCGGTAAAACTGGCGGGTGCTCATGTTCATCTTTTCTGCCATGAAGGTAGAGCCTAAGTCTTCACGGCTGATGTTCTCGTCTAATGTTTCGATGAAGCGTTCTACGAAACGTATCTGTTCGGGCTGACGGCAGTTCGGGAAATCGGCTGCCCATTTTCCCAAAGCCGACTCAACCAATCCGGCTTCCGCCTGACGTTTTGCCTGAAGTTCCTCGCGCGAGGCTGCCCATGCCAATGCCAGACGGTCGAAAAAGCCTTTCCGGTGAAGCCGATACATCCAAAGCGTCAGCAGCAACACGACAATTACCACCAGTATGGTGTAGGTTATCTGAGAATGGTACCAATAGGGAACGATTTTCACTGCCACGGAATATTCTTCGTAAACCGTATCGAGCACGTCTTTTTTATAACGCACGCGGAACAGGTACTCACCCGGCGGAACGCGGTGGAATACGGCCTCGTTTTCTTTCGAGAAAAAGCTCCATTTGTCACTGTAACCTTCAAGTATATAGGCATACTCGATGTCGGGGTTCAGGTAATCCAACGCCACAAACTGTAAAGAGAATGTATTTTGCCCTTCTGACAAGACGATTGCCTTACGGTCGGGCGAATAAAAATCGTCTAAAGAAGCCTCTTTACGGTCGACCACCAACCGGCGCAATACCAACGGCGGATAATATTCCAACGCCGAAGAGCGCGAGCTGTCTAACCACAACAGCCCGTTTACCCCTCCCAAAAAGATATTTCCCGTATAGGGACAACGATAGTAACTGTCGTCGCTAAACTCACCGATTTCAATGCCTTTGCTATAATAATACGTATAAGAACCTCCGCTTACGGGGTCGTATTTAATCATTCCTCGGTTCGTACCCAACCATAACATCCCTGTACCGTCTTTTACGATACCGTGAATCATTTCGTTGAACAAACCTTGTTCACGCCCGATGTAAACGGGCTGTACGCAAGAGTCTTTCACTGAAACCGATACCAATCCCGCGGTAGTCCCCACAAAAAAACGGTCGGCATCGTAAGCACACAGGCACAGAATGTCGTCGACTGCCTTGCCTAACATGTCGCAAAGTGAGTAAACCTGAAACTTTTCTTGCCTCAAAGCATATTTTACCAATCCTTTTCCCCGGCTTCCGAACCATAAAACGGAATCGCCCTGCACCAGTACGGAAGAAAATTCCAGCACTTCTTCCTGACCGGAAAAGCAGCGCACAGGTTCGGTCTTTTTAGCACGGGAATACCCGCTTTTCCCGTCCAGCGAAACTTTGATTATTCCGCTCCCCAACGTGGCAAGCCAAAGTGTAGAGTCGTTTTCCTCGTAAACCCCGTGGATTTCGGCAACACGACTTCCCATCGAACCTCTTACGGGCAACAGCTTATCGTGTTCATACGAATAGTAATAGAGTACCGAATCGGCCATACCTACCCAAAAATCATCACTTCTGCGCTTCTTTTTCAGCGAAAACACCGGATAAAAATCTGCCTTACGCGCATAAGCAGAAAAAGAGTATTTCCCTTTGGGCGAATAAACGTCTCCTTCAAAATTCGTATCATCCTGATAATGAGGTATACGCAACAAGCCGTCTCCTTTAGTTCCTATCCAAAGCGTTCCTTCCCTGTCGGTCATAATCCCTCTAACCTGTCCGTTTATAGTCGGCGACAGTTTCTCTAAAATCAAATTCGTGACCAACGTATTCTTTTGCGCCAGCTTCACAGCACCCGCCCCGTCTGTACCCAACCATAAAATACCCTGAGAAGAATCTACATAGACAGAAAAGATACGCAAATCTTCCCTGAACCTCTCTTCGGAATATTGATTAGAAGCGGTTAAGCGCAACAACCCTCCGGTATGAAGCATAATGAGGATATCGTCATGAAAGGACAGGATATTAACAAACGAACCATACTTTTCAACCAAGCTGCGCACGTTACGGATATAAACTTTCGATTTATGGGCGACATCGTAAAAATACAAATCGTCTGTGGAATCCACAAAACAAATTATCCCATTCTGTGAATAGGTCTTTACGATGGGTACGGCATGTAAAGACGAAGAAGATACTTGGAGCTTGGTTTGAGCAGAATCATTTGAAAACGAGTTCAGGGCAAAATGAAACATCTGTGTTCCCCGGTCGGGAATGACATGCAGCACTCCTTTTGAATCGACAAAGGCACTGTTTCGCAAATTGCCCGTCCGGAAATTCAACTCAAGGATTTTGATGAACCGCTTGTGGTAGGTATTATAATAATATAAATGCTTATTGCCCAATACCCAACTGTTTCCTTGCCTATTGGAGTGAATCAGCGTTTCCTCATCCGAAAAGTGATAATTGTCGATGACTGACAATGAATCGGTGGAAAACAAGTTGATGCCCGAAAAACTCTGTACCCAGATATTACGGTTTCCGGCATCTTGGATACGGGAGATGATGTTGTTATCCAGCGTTCTCTCTTTAGAGAAGTCGGTACGGTAGACGGTGATTTCTCTGCTGTCGTAACAGTTCAGGCCGTCGTACGTACCCAGCCACATCAGTCCCAGACTGTCTTTAAACACGTCTAAAACCGCGCTGTTCGACAGTCCCTGTAAATGGTTAATGGTAAAAGAAGTATAAGTACCGGAGGCAAAAAGAGCCATCCGGAAACAAATTCCCATAAGGATGAAACACAGCCTGCGTGTACTTATACTTCTCATTCAATCAGATTAAAACAAAAACCTCAGCACATCATTAAAGTTTGCCCAGATAAGAAGCCCAAAAAGCAGGAACATTCCCACCATTTGCGCATATTCCAAGAATTTATCGCTTGGTTTCCGACGGGCGATAATCTCATAAAGCAAGAAAAGCACATGTCCGCCGTCTAAAGCCGGAATGGGCAGGATATTCATGAATGCCAATATGATAGAAAGGAATGCCGTCATAGACCAGAACCGTTCCCAATCCCATACTTTCGGGAAGATGCTTCCTATCGTTCCGAAACCTCCCACGCTTTTCGCTCCTTCTTTCGTAAAGACATACTTCATGTCGCTTACGTATCCGTTCAGCGTATTGACACCCAAAGTAATTCCGGCCGGGAAGGATTCGAAGAAACCATAACTTAAGACGGTAGGCTTATAATCGAGCAATCCGCCCGTAGCTTCTACTTTAAACTGCTTGTTGGTCTGCACCTCCACGGTATCGCGCATCCCATTACGCGAATAAACTAACGAAAATGAGGCTGTTTCTTTCTTTTCTAATTCTGCCTGTGTCTGCAATTTGCCCATCTCGTCTTGAAACTCATTCCATGAATGAATGGACGTTTCATTTACAGCCAGCAAAGAATCGCCCGACTGTATGCCTGCTTTAGCAAAACCTCCCCCGGCTATAACCGAATCGACTACGTTAGGATAAAATACGTCAACAAACATAGGGTCTTCTTTTGCCACATCTAACAAACTGAGTTCAGGCATGAGAATTTTTTTCTCTTCTCCCTCACGCAATACGGTAACTTCGCGAGCCTCAACGATGCTGCGAACCATATCCATATCGAACCGTTCAAGTTCTTTACCGTCTGCCGATTTCAAGATATCGCCATCACGGAAACCGATATTTTGAGCGGTTTCATTGAATTTCATGCCGTGGGTCATATCTTTCAAAGCAATATACTGGTCGCCCCACGTAAACAAAATCATGGAATAAATAATCAATGCCAATATGAAGTTCATCATTACACCTCCAATCATGACCAGCAGACGCTGCCACGCCGGTTTTGAACGGAACTCCCACGGCTGGGCCGGCTTTTTCATCTGTTCCGTATCCATTGATTCGTCAATCATTCCGGAGATTTTACAATATCCTCCTAACGGAAGCCAACCTATACCGTATTCTGTGTCGCTGTTTTTGGGCTTAAACTTAAATAATGAAAACCACGGATCGAAAAAAATATAAAACTTCTCCACACGAATCTTGAAGAGACGCGCAAAGAAAAAGTGTCCTCCCTCATGGACAATTACCAACAACGATAAGCTGAGTATTAACTGAAGGGCACGAATTAAAAATGTTTCCATTCTACGTTATTCTTTATTATCTGTTTTGTTACTATTACTTATTCATCCCGTTAATCACTAATTCGGCTGCAATACGCCGTGTTTCCGCATCGGTTTCCACATAATCGTTATACGTAGGAACTTTGATAAAAGGAACCATCGACATGGCTTTTTCTATCACTTCGCTCATCTTCAGGAAAGATAGCTGGTCTTTCAAGAAAGCCGAAACGACTACTTCGTTTGCCGCATTGACAATGCAAGGCATATTTCCACCCTGATGTAAAGCTTCGTATGCCAAAGCCAGATTACGGAAGCGCGTAGTATCGGGGGCTTCGAATGTCAGCGTACTATATTTGGCAAAATCCAGCCGTTCGCCCGACAAATGTTCGCGCCGAGGATAAGAAAAAGCGTACTGGATAGGCAAACGCATATCGGGTACTCCCAACTGTGCCTTCACCGCTCCGTCTTCAAATTCTACCATCGAATGAATGACCGACTGAGGATGTACTACAACCTCGATTTGGTCGGGACGTACGCCAAATAGCCATTTAGCTTCTATCACTTCAAATCCTTTGTTCATCATCGAAGCCGAATCAATCGTGATTTTTGCTCCCATGTGCCAATTCGGATGTTTCAAGGCTTGTTCTTTTGTAACCGAACGGAGCTGTTCCATTGTCAGTGTCCGGAAAGGTCCTCCCGATGCCGTCAGGATTATCTTATGTACCGGATTCTCACGCTCCAAACATTGGAATATAGCCGAGTGTTCCGAATCGACAGGAAGTATCGGTGTATGGTATTGCGAAGCCAAATCATTAATCAATTCACCGGCAACAACCAGTGTTTCTTTATTTGCCAACGCAATGGTCTTTCCGGCCTTAATGGCATTTATAGTAGGACGCAGTCCGGCATAACCTACCATTGCCGTAAGTACAATATGAATAGGCCCCGACTCTACAATCTGACACAAGGCATCAGTCCCGGCATAAACCTTTATCGGCAAATCAGACAGCGCCTCTTTTAACTGAATGTATTTATCTTCATTGGCTATAACTACGGCTTCGGGCATGAACTTCCGGGCTTGCTCTGCCAGCAGTTCCACCTTATTATTTGCGGTCAGTGCGTAAACTTCATACAAGTCGGGATGTTCTTCCACCACCTGCAAGGCCTGTGTACCAATAGAACCTGTTGAACCTAATATCGCTATTTGTTTTTTCATACTATCAAAAGACTATATATTTTTCCGGGTTAATCGGATTTCCTTTATGCCACAATTCAAAATGAATATAAGGTTTACCATTCTCTGTGTCGCCTTTGGTCCCCACTAAAGCGATAACTTCACCTCCTTTTACCCGGTCGCCCTCTCGCTTTATCAACGAACCACAGTGCTTATAAACCGTAATGAAATTCTGTGTATGCTGTATCTGTATCACATAACCGGCTTCCGCCGTATAAGCTGCCAATATAACCGTGCCATCAAGTGCAGAAAGAATACTCCCATTAGGACTTGCGGTAAAGTCGATGCCGAAATGTTTCTTTTCAGGATTAAAAGCTGTTGTTGCCACTCCCCGAAGAGGACGGTAAAATATCAATCCCGCCGCGTCGCTGACATCTCTTACCGCAGTAAGATTATAACGTTCTTTTTCTTCATACTGCTTACGGAAATCTTCTTCTTCCTTAGTCCGTTCCATCAAATTCTCGGCGCGCACGTTTGTAAGAGAGTCTATCGAAAGAACGGTATCGGCTTTCACCCTGCCGCTGATAATATCCTGAACATTCATGATATAATGGTTCTGGCGTTCTAACGCCAACCGGAGTGAATCGGCACGCAATGCATTCGCCACAACCTGTTTACGCACCTCGCTGTTCATATAACCGGGCAAGTAATTGCGCAACGGAGTGAAAGTTATTATCAGTGCCGCAATCACAAAAATAACCGTACATACGCAAAGCAAAACCGAAAGCCCGTTCAGTTTAGACACATGGATGCCTACTACTTCTTCCAAAGTATTTTCATTGATAATCGTCAGCTTATATTTAAACTTAACGTTATGCCAAAACGCTTTACGGTTTCTTTTCCCCATGTCTGTCAATCCAATAACCCTTCAGGTATGTCTACGGTCAGAATCTTTTTCTTTTTATCCAATCCTACAATAAATTCTTCATGCGCCGGAAGCAATAGTTCTTTGCCTTCTTTCTCAATAACAAACAATACGTTTATAGTAGCATCATCTACATCTACAATAGACCCTAAATCACCGTGACGGACATCTTTTACCTGAAAGCCGACAAAGAAGTTCCACGAAGTGATTTCGTCTTGTTCATCCATGTATTTCTTAGGAAAATACACTTCGACATTGGTGAATCTCCGTGCCGCTTCTGCCGAATCAATTCCCTCAAACTTCACCAAAGCCATATTGTCAGAACGGAAACGGTATTCCTCGAGAAAGAAAGGAACCAAAATACCGTCTAACAGCAAAATCAAATAATCGCAATCGTCTACACGGTCGAATATATCATCAGTAAAGGTAAACGACAGTTCACCCTTGATTCCGTGCGGCTTATTGAGAATTCCGATTTTAAAAACTTCGTCTTTCTTTATCATAATGAGTCTTTATTCTATACGGGTGATACGTGCGCCAAGCGCCGTCAGTCGTTGTTCGATGTTTTGATATCCGCGGTCTATCTGCTCAATGTTATGGATACGGCTGATTCCTTCAGCGCTCAGGGCAGCAATCAACAAAGCAATACCGGCACGAATATCAGGCGATGACATGTTTCCGCCACGTAAATTGAAGTTCCGGTCATGACCGATAACTACCGCCCGATGAGGGTCGCACAAAATAATCTGTGCCCCCATATCAATCAGTTTATCAACAAAAAACAAGCGACTTTCAAACATCTTTTGATGAATCAACACGCTACCTTTCGCCTGCGTAGCCACAACAAGCATTACGCTCAGCAAGTCGGGGGTAAGTCCGGGCCACGGAGCATCCGCTATAGTCATGATAGAACCGTCAATGAATGATTCTATCTGATAATGGTCTTGTTGCGGAACCAAGATATCATCCCCCCGCTGTTCGATTTGAATACCTAAACGACGGAAACTGTTGGGTATGATACCGAGGTTATCATACGAGACGTTTTTTATGAGTATTTCGCTACCTGTCATTGCAGCCATGCCGATAAAGCTCCCCACTTCAATCATATCGGGCAAAGCAGTATGCGTGCATCCTTTCAGTGATTCAACCCCCTCAATAGTCAACAGATTTGAAGCGATACCGGATATACGGGCTCCCATGCGGTTCAGCATCCGGCAAAGTTGCTGAATATAGGGTTCGCAGGCTGCGTTATAAATAGTGGTAGTTCCTTCTGCTAACACGGCTGCCATGATGATATTGGCTGTTCCGGTTATCGAAGCCTCATCAAGCAACATGAACGTACCCTTCAATCGATCGGCATAGATTTTAAAAACGCCTCTCGAAGCATCGTAATCAAAAGAAGCGCCTAACTTTTGAATACCCAAGAAATGCGTATCCAAACGGCGACGACCTATTTTATCTCCTCCCGGTTTGGCTATCAAAGCCTTGCCGAAACGGGCTAACAGCGGTCCCACAAGCATCACAGAGCCGCGCAACTTCGAACAACGGGTAAGGAATTCTTCGCTTTCCAAATATTCCCTATCTATTGTTGCTGCTTTAAACGTATAAGTATCTCCCGACTTTTTCGAGACTTCAACCCCCATGTCGCGCAACATCTGAATCAGATTGTTAACATCCAAGATGTTAGGCACATTACTAATGGTTACTTCTTCTTCGGTAAGCAACGTGGCGCAAAGCAGTTGCAAGACCTCATTCTTAGCCCCTTGCGGAATAATCTCTCCGTGTAGCTTATGTCCTCCTTCAATTACAAACGAAGCCATAATACGTCCGTTTTTATTGGTTTTGGTTATTATATTTTTTCTTCGACTGATTATTGTTTGCCGGACGACGACGCGAATTAAACGTACGTTGCTCGAAAAAGCGTACGTCTTCGATAGAACATTTTATCTTTCCGTCCGACAGTTCATAAAGATCTTCCAATATCTTCGTATCTTCCACTCCATCTTTATTCCATGCCACATAATCTTTTTTCATGTGGTTGACTATCAGATTTACCAGTTGCTTTTTCTCGTCGCCTTCTTCAAAATCAGATGCTATTTTTATCAAATCCTGAACAAACCGCCCGTAATGACGATAACGAATATTATGCTGTAAATAAGGGATTCGCTCAGGCTTAACTTCCAGCTCTTCCTTTTTCACTATTTCTACGGGATAGTCGATATCCAACTTAAAATCGGACATTATGGCCAAATGGTCCCACAACTTGCGATTAAAATCAGAAGCATCGCGCAAAAGTGGAAACATATTTCCCATTATATTAATTATTGTATTGGCACAACGCTGACGTTCTTCACGGTCTTCAATAGTCAGCGCATAATCTACCATGTTTTGCACGCTACGTCCGTATTCCGGCAACGGCAATTTACGTTTCTGCGTATTGTATTCCATTCTAATTTATAACTAAATAGAAACCATCAGACAGAGATGAAAGGTTTTCTCACCTGTTTCCGGCTTCATGGTTCGACGTATGACATTAAATGTAAAAACTTCCGGCAGGTATCTTATTCCTATCAAAAAAACATTGGGACAAATTCATGAAGACCACGCAGCGAAGTTCATCAACCAAGCGTATGTTTTACATCAAATATCCCAATATCTTTTTAAAGGTTTCAGAACCGGATTTCAATGCGCCTATAACCGCTTAAAGAAGTTTTTTAGGCACAGAGGTGACAAACTCTTTCAGATAGAACGGTTCAAAATATGCCACATCTTTAAAGTTTTCGCGTGCCATCTCTTTTTCTGCAAGCGGAAACATCCACTTAGCCAGCGGATTTATATTTTCAATAAAATGGGCATTCGGATGCGTCAGCTTCGAGCGACACTTCTCCGCACCGTTTCCAAAGAAGTAAACAGGATGTTCTGCCAAAAAACCGGCGTATGAATTTTCATCGATAATATCAGCCGAAATAGCCCGTTGTGCTTTCAGAGAGCGGTCGTAAACGGCTGCATAGACTTCCATACGCCGTGCATCTATCATCGGACAAAGCAATGCATCTTCCGGCAAGTCATGAAAAAGCAAGATGGGAACACACATTACTTCCGGTGTAGGCAGTCCGATAAGCGGAATATTACGTCCGTAACAGATACCTTTCGCCATCGATACCCCGATACGCAGTCCGGTGTACGACCCCGGACCACAGCTTACTGCCACTGCATCGACCGGAATCGCATGACTATCGGCAAACGATAGCGCTTCGTCTACAAAGACGCCTAACGTTACAGCATGAGAAGGCCCGTTGAAGTCTTCTTTCGAAAAAATAGAAGCTCCGTCCTGACTCACTGCTACGGAACATACATCCGTTGATGTTTCAATATGTAAAATACACGACATAATACAATCTTAAATTATTAGCAATCTGCAAATATACATTTTTATTTGCACTCCGTTCTCTTCTTCGGACGATTTTAAAGCCCGTTAATAAATATATTCTTAACAAAAGAGATTCACAACAAAATAAATACCGGCGGCAAGCAACGCGCTGACAGGTATCGTCAATACCCAAGCAGTCATCAGGCTACGGGTAACTCCCCAACGAACTGCCGACAAGCGTTTGGTAGCCCCCACACCGATAATGGCGCCCGTGATAGTATGCGTTGTACTGACGGGTATTTTCAAATACTCAGTGAGATACAACGTAAAAGCACCGGCTGTTTCCGCTACTACGCCTTCGAGCGGAGTAACGCGCGTAATCTTGTTTCCCATCGTCTTTACAATTTTCCATCCTCCCGACATGGTTCCGAGCGAGATAGCTGTAAAGCAAGAAAAGGCAACCCAGTCGGGCAAATCGGCTATGCTGTTTATTCCCATACCTAACCCTTGTGAATGGGCTGCTATCATCGCTGCAGCAATGATACCCATCACTTTCTGAGAATCATTCAGTCCGTGACCGATACTGAACAAGGCGGAAGAAACCAGCTGAAGTTTCTTAAACCACATTTCGGCTGTATGCGGGCGCGATTTCTTACACAGATTCAGGACAATCAGCGTAAATCCGAATGCCACAATCATACCAATAAAAGGTGCAAGAAAAATAAAGGCTGCTATTTTCAGAATGATATTAAGCTGTATGGCTTCAAAACCGTGTGCCATGATTGCCGCACCGGCAAATCCGCCAATCAAAGTATGAGACGAAGAAGAAGGAATTCCTTTCCACCAAGTAAACAAATTCCAGATAATGGCGGCAATTACTCCTGACAAGATAATAGGTAAGGTGATGTAATCTTCGAAAACCGTTTTCGATACGGTATTGGCGATACCGAAATCGCCAATAATATACTTGGCTATGAAAAAAGCCACGAAATTAAAACATGCCGCCCACACCACAGCTTGAAAAGGTGTAAGGACTTTAGTAGAAACGATTGTCGCTATTGAGTTCGCAGCATCATGAAATCCGTTAATGTAATCGAATATCAGTGCTAAAACGATGATGGTTATTAATAGTTCCATATACTTATGTTATCCGCTTCTGTTGTTTTAATTAAGCATACTTCACTATCAGGCTCTTCAACACTTTTCCTACATGCTCGGCAGCATCGGTTGTCTTCTCTAAGCACTGCATGATTTCTTTTGTTTTAAGAATCTCGATGCAATCTTTCTCTTCGCGGAAAAGTCGGGTGATAAACAGTTCATAAACATCGTCGGCATGATTCTCTATCTGATGGAGCTGTAAGCAACACTCGCGCAACGAAGCGGGTTTCTTCGAGAATGTTTCCAGCTCATCCATCGCTTTACATATATGTACAGCGCCTTCGTGAATCAATACAGCCAACTCTTTGCCACTATCCGAAATAGAACGGGGATTATAGATGGCGATACGCTTCGCTGCGCTGTTTATACAGTCTATAATATCATCGGTCGATGATGCCAAATCGTGGATGTCTTCTCTGTCGAATGGGGTGATAAACGTTTTCCCCAGTTCTTCAAAAATACGATTTGTCAACTGGTCTCCCTGTCGTTCCACGTCTTTAATCTTCTTGTAGTATTCGCTTCTCTCTTCCGGAGATTCGTGTTTCAAACTCTCCATTAACAGCTCAGAAGCTGACAACACGATTTCAGACAATTGTTTCAATAACGGAAAAAACTTAGTTTCCTTAGGGGCAAAACGGCTAAAGAATGAATTTTTCATTTGCAGTAGTTTTTAATTATAGTTTATCTCTTATTTGCTTTCAGTTTAGCGCGCAATGTCTCGATTACGGCAGGAAGTATAGATATCACAATAATGGCAACCAGCACCAGCTTTAAGTTTTCTTGCACAAAGGGAATGTCGCCAAAGAAATAACCGGCATAACAGAATATGCCAACCCAAGCTGCCGCGCCGAGCAGGTTATATACAATAAAATAATAATAGTGCATTTTCCCCATTCCGGCTACAAAAGGCGCCAGCGTGCGCACGATGGGAACAAAACGGGCGATAACGATGGTCTTTCCTCCGTATTTCCGATAAAAGTCGTGGGTTTTCTCCAGATATTCTTGCTTGAATATGCGGGAGTGGGGATTCCTGAACAGCTTGTGCCCGAAGAAACGCCCTATCTCGTAGTTGCAACTGTCTCCGAGGGCGGCAGCGGCAAACAAAATCAAAGCTAAAAGATTCACGCTGAGTGGAACATCGGGCTGAGCGGCAATCGCTCCCGAAACGAAGAGCAGCGAATCGCCCGGAAGAAAGGGCGTGACAACCAGTCCGGTTTCGCAGAAAATGATTAAGAACAAAATTGCATACGTCCACAAATGATAATCCTGTACTATTTCAATCATGTACCGGTCGATATGCAAAATAAAGTCAATGATAAATTCCATATAGAGTTCAAATTAAGAGTTGTCCGGATAAAGAAAAGTAAGCGTACAGATTCCCGAGGCAGATATACTCATATCCTCCGACAAGAAGCCTCGGCATGATGTCATGAACAGACTTAATCGTATGTTGCACATCCATTGTGTCATAACGGGCGCAAAGTTATCAAAATAATCTGTTATTTCGATGCTATCAAACACAAAATTTATATGCCTTCTTGCCGTGTCTCACAGAAAATCTGTACTTTTACCTGACATTTTAAACAAACAAGAGCCATGCAAAATTTTGAATGTGATTATTTGGAAGGCGCACATCCGCTGATTATGGAGCGTCTTGCCGCTACCAATATGGAAAAAACTCCGGGTTATACGGAAGACTGTTACTGTGAGGAAGCGCGCCGCAAGATACGCCAAGCCTGCGGATGTCCCGACGCCGAAGTTTATTTTTTAGTAGGAGGAACCCAAACAAACGCCACGGTGATAGATGCTTTGCTCCGGCCTTACGAGGGGGTGGTTGCCACCGAAACCGGACACATCAACCAGCATGAGGCGGGAGCGATTGAGGCGGGCGGACACAAGGTTTTACCCGTTCCGCACCGGGAGGGCAAGATGGAAGCCGGGATGTTAAGCCGGTATCTGAAAAACTTTTTTGCCGATGAAGCGTATGCCCACATGGTGAATCCCGGAATGGTTTATCTTTCTCATCCCACGGAGTACGGAACACTTTATACGCGGAGTGAGCTGGAAGCCATTGCTGCCGTATGCAAGGAATACCGCTTGCCGCTCTTCTTAGACGGGGCGCGTTTGGGATACGGTCTGGCTGCCGAAGAGACGGATGTGACGCTCGAAACCATCGCATCGGTATGCGACGTGTTTTACATCGGAGGCACGAAAGTGGGAGCATTGTTCGGCGAGGCAGTCGTTTTCCCGCGTCCGGGCATTGTAAAGCAATTCTTTACCATCGTGAAGCGTCACGGGGCATTATTGGCAAAGGGACGCTTGTTGGGCATACAGTTTGATACATTGTTTACCGACGGGCTGTATCTGGATATTTCACGCCATGCCATCAAAATGGCTGCACGGCTGCGTCAGGCACTGACCGAGCGGGGATATACGTTTTTTATCCGTCCGCAAACCAACCAGCTTTTTGTTTCTCTCCCGATGGAAAAGGTCGACGAGCTGAGCCGGAAGGTACGCTTCAGTGTATGGGAGAAGCATGAAAACCATACGGCAGTGGTCCGTTTCGCCACCAGTTGGGCTACCAGACCCGAAGACATCGACGAGCTGATCAGCCTGCTTTAGGAGAAAGCGTAACACTCTCTGTTTCAACAAGGAACAAAACCTGAAAATTCTACCCATAGGACGAGTATATTCTATGGGTAGAACAAGGCAACGCAACCGCTTGGACGAAGCAACGCTACCCATAGGTTTTCAGGAGCAAACAGTCAACCCGATTTCCTCCTTCACCGAATACCTTATCGGAAAATTTAAACAGGCTCTTAAACAGTCACTCAATAAAAATTCCTACCTTTGCAGCAACTAAAAAAATTGAGAAATTATGATACAATCAATGACCGGATATGGCAAATCGACAACCGTATTCGGAGGCAAAAAGATTCATGTTGAAATAAAATCGCTAAATAGCAAGGCGATGGACTTATCTACGCGCATCGCTCCTCTTTATCGGGAAAAAGAAATGGAAATCCGTAACTTGGTATCACAGACATTGGAACGTGGAAAAGTGGATTTCAGCTTATGGGTGGAAAAAGATACCGCCGAAATCGCCACCCCGATAAACGTCGCCTTAATAGAGAATTATTACAATCAGATAAAGACAATCTCCGATAGTTGTAACATTCCGCTTCCCGCCGACTGGTTTGCAACGTTGCTTCGTATGCCCGATGTACTGACGCGGGTAGATGTGCAAGAATTGGAAGAAGAAGAATGGGTGGTAGTACGCAAGGTAATCGAAGATGCTCTAACCAACCTTACCGATTTCAGAAAGCAGGAAGGCAAAGCCTTAGAGAAAAAATTCACTGAAAAAATTGACAACATCGAACGTCTTCTGAAATCCATCGAGCCGTTTGAAAAAGAACGGGTAAGCAAAGTTCGCGAACGCATTACCGAAGCATTGGAAAAAACGCTGAATACTGATTATGACAAAAACCGCTTGGAGCAGGAATTGATTTATTACATCGAGAAGCTGGATATCAATGAAGAAAAACAGCGCTTGACGAATCACCTGAAGTATTTCCGCGAAACAATGGCGGGCGGACACGGACAGGGTAAAAAACTGGGATTCATCGCCCAAGAGATGGGACGTGAAATCAATACCACGGGCAGCAAATCAAATCATGCCGAAATGCAGAATATCGTGGTGCAGATGAAGGATGAACTGGAACAAATAAAAGAACAAGTTTTAAACGTTTTATAAGTATGGGAAAACTAATCATCTTCTCCGCCCCGTCGGGTTCAGGAAAATCGACCATCATCAACTACCTGCTAACTCAAAATTTAAACCTTGCTTTTTCTATCTCGGCAACCAGCCGTCCGCCCCGCGGTACGGAACAAAACGGGGTTGAATATTTTTTCCTCACTCCGGAAGAGTTCAGGCAACGCATTGCCAACGGCGAATTTCTGGAATACGAAGAGGTTTACAAAGACCGCTTTTACGGCACACTGAAAGCACAGGTGGAAAAACAGTTAGAAGCAGGACAGAATGTGATTTTCGATGTAGACGTGGTAGGCGGATGTAACATCAAACAATATTATGGCGACCGCGCCTTGTCGGTTTTCATTCAGCCGCCTTCGGTAGAGGAACTGCGCAAACGCCTCAACGGACGCGGAACGGATGCGCCTGAAGTAATAGAGAGCCGCATTGCCAAAGCCGAATTTGAATTGAGCTACGCCGACAAGTTTGATGTAAGAATTATAAATGACAAACTTGAAGCGGCTGAAGCCGAAGCGTTAAAAATAATCAGTAACTTCATCAAACAATAAAGAAAGGATATGATAAAAAACCCAAGAAAGATGCTGCAGTTCATGCTGATTGTGTGTATCCTCATCGGACTGGCTGCACTGGCGGTAGGAATCGTGGCACTTGCCAAACAAGAATATATCATCGCCGTAGCCATGATACTCGTTGCGGCATGGCAAATCGTGAATTACCGGAAATGGAAAAAAAGCCTATAAGAACAGGGGTATTCAGCGGTTCGTTCAATCCGATCCACATCGGACATCTGGCTTTGGCGAATTATTTATGCGAATATGGGGAAGTGGACGAGGTATGGTTTCTCGTCACTCCTCAGAATCCGTTCAAGCAAAAAGCGGAATTGCTGGGCGACGACCTGCGGCTGGAAATGGTGCGCAGAGCCGTGGCAGGCTATCCGCGTTTCGTGGCTTCCGATTTCGAGTTCCGTCTCCCCCGCCCTTCTTATACGGTCAATACGCTTCATCATCTGGCAGAAGCCTATCCCGACCGCGAGTTTTATCTTATCATCGGGGCAGATAATTGGGCCTCTTTTGCGCAATGGAAGTCGCCGGAAGAAATCTTGGCGCATCATCACCTGCTGATTTATCCGCGCCGTCCGTATGAGGTTGCTCCCGAATCGCTTCCTGCCCGTGCCAAAGCCGTCGATACTCCTTTGCTGGAAATCAGTGCTACATTCATCCGACGTAGCATCGAGGCAGGGAAAGACATCCGATACTTCCTGCATCCGGAGGTTTGGAAAATGATTGAAGAGCAAAAACTTTACCGCAAATCTTGACATTTTGCTCCTCTGAATCCCTCTTATTCTTCTTCGTACAACAAATACTTGCCGCGCATTTCACGGTAACGGTTCAGGTCTTCCTGCCAAGTCGCGCGGATTTCTTCCTCCGTCTTTCCTTTCAATATATCGAGGCGTACCTGATTGGTTCCCATCAGTAAGTCGAACCAACGGGGGCGGGTGAAGAATGATTTCTCCGGATTATCGGTAAAGCTCCGGTAATGCCGATAAGCATCTAACACATATCGCAACGAAAAACCCTTCGGAGCGGATATACCTCGCAGGTCTCGCCCGTAGCAATACGTGTTTTTATGGAGCGGATTCATGTCCGAGCCTTTCGTGGGGCGGGGCATGAAACGAAAACTGAACACTTTCATCTGCGGACTTCCGTACACTTGAAAAGGATAAGGCGTTCCGCGACCGATACTGACCGAAGTTCCCTCGAAGGGACACAGCGAGGGATAAAGGGCAATGGCTTGGTCGTTGGGCAAATTGGGCGACGGTTTTACCGGAAGCGAATAGGGCTGTCCGTGCTTCCAGCCTTCCACGCTTACCACTGTCAGCGGGCAGGTAAGCCCTGCGCCTAACCATCCTTCCCCGTTTATCATCTGAGCCATCTCGCCTACGGTACAACCGTGAACCACAGGGATAGGCAACATTCCTACGAAACTTTTATACGCAGGCTTCAGCACCGGACCGTCCACGTAGTCACACGGGTTCGGGCGATCGAGCACCACCACCTCTTTCCCCTGTTCGGCGCAAGCCTGCATCACGTAATAAAGGGTACTGATATAGGTATAGAAGCGCGCTCCCACGTCCTGAATATCGAAAACCACCGCATCGGTTTCCGCAAGCTGGGCAGGCTGCGGCTTTTTATTTTTCCCGTAAAGTGAGGTTATCGGAATGCCTGTCTTACCGTCTCTACCGTTTTTCACCGTTGCGCCTGCGTCGGCATCTCCCCGAAAACCATGCTCAGGAGCAAATATCTGCACGATTTTCACTCCACGACTGTACAGCGTATCAAGCAAATGCGCACCGCCACACAGCGATGTCTGATTTACTACCAGCGACACGCGCTTCCCTTCAATCAGAGGCAGCAAAACATCCAAACGTTCGGCACCGGTACGAAGAGCGGCTGCCTGAATCGCCGTAACCAACCAAATACATGAGAACAGAAAGATTTTAAGTTTCATATCCAACATAAAATAAATAGCATATCTTTGCACAAAGATACATTTTTATTTTTCACAGCAATGGAAGAAAACTACAAAACAAGAGAACAGCAATATAACATCTCATTTATACACTCTGCAGGGACAACAAAAACATAACGAATAAATCATTTTATATAAATCCAATAAAAACCGAACATCTCCAATCTATGAAAAAAGCACTTCTATCGTTAATATTTTTACTCCCCAGCATTAGCTTGTTTGCACAGCATCTGGTAAAAGGCACAATCACCGACTCAATCGGTTCTCCGCTTGATGCAGCCGTAGTAGTATTGATGAATCCCGAAAACGGAAATGCCATCCGGCAAGGTATCACTTCGCCCGACGGAACATACACCCTGAATGCCACAGGAAATATGCAAATCTACATAAGCAGTCTTGGTTTCCAATCTTATATAAGCCAACCTTTTTATGTAGCATCAGATACCGTTATCCCAACTATCCGGTTACATTCCGAAAATTTCAAATTAGACGAAGTGGTAGTAGTGGGTGAAAAGCAGTCGCCTTCCATTAAAATCGAAAAGGGGAAAATGATTTTCATTCCAAAAAACAGCAGCATTGTTGCAGGAAGTACGGCACTTGAGGTACTGAAAAAAACACCGGGCGTTTTCGTTGACGGAGAAAACAATATCAGCATCGGCGGGAAAAACAACGTACTGGTCATTCTTAACGGAAAACAAACATACATGCAAAAAGACGAACTAGTTACGTTGTTGAAAGCTACGCCGTCGGCAGAAGTCGTATCGGTGGAGGTAATACATAACCCTTCGGCACAATACGATGCGGAAGGTTCGGGAGGAATTATTAATATCAATATGAACCGGAAGAAATCAGAAGGTTTTTTCTTTTCCATCAATAATGGTATATCTTATTGGAAAAATTTAAGAGAAAATACAGAACTTTCGTTTAGCTACACCCAAAACAAAATCAGTCTATCGGGTAGTTACAATCATGCTTTCGGTTATTACGACATGGATTACGGGATGCAACGCGTCCAAAACGGGAAAGATTATTACAGTCCTACCCAAGACACAGACAAACGCAAAACCATATCCGGTAGCTTGAATCTGGAATATGCTCTGACTGACAAACAGACCATCGGCGGACACATAGACATAAACACCCTGTTCGGACCGGGACAGACCCATACCATAACTAAAATCAGAGATGCTGAAACCCATACGCTGGAGCAGACGCTTTACGCCGGAAATGATTATTACAAGCAGAAAGGAAATCGGTACGGAGGGAATCTTTACTACACGGCTATTCCGAAAGAGGGTGTGAGCTACACTGCAGATTTTAACTATGCGTGGTTCGACGGCGGTTCGGGCAACCTGCAACCGAACACGTACGTATTGCCGAACGGAACAGTGGCACAAGATAACCTCTACAAATCGGTCAATAGCCGGAATATACACATCTACGCTCTGTCGTACGACCAACAGCATCCGCTGTGGAACGGCGAAGTAAAATCGGGAATTAAATTCTCGTCTGTCAATGCCGACAACGGATATCAGTTTTACAATGTGGCAGATGGAGCGGAAATCATTGATGCCTCCCAGTCGAACGACTTCCGATATAAAGAGCAAATATTGGCAGCCTATATTTTATACACTCATTCCATCGGAGAAAAGTTTAGTCTGGAGGCAGGACTACGAGGTGAATATACCTTCTCTGACGGCAAACTTCACGCCGTAAGCGGCAAAAGAGATGAAGAAAACGAGCGTGATTACTTTAATCTTTTTCCAACGTTCAATCTTAATTATCAGATTAATGATCATCATGCGCTGACTCTGAGTTACGCCAGTCGCATTGATCGCCCGGCTTATCAGGATTTAAATCCATTCGAATACCTGCTGGATGAACTCTCATATTGGAAAGGGAATCCGTTTCTCACGCCTCAGAAAACACATCGGGTCGCTGTTACATACTCGCATAAACGCACGGCGCTGACGGCATCGTACTCGTACATGAAAGACTACAAAGCTCAGATAACTGATACACTGTCGGTGAATAAAGTGATTATGACGCCGCGCAACATCGGTAAGCAACAACGTATATCGCTTACGCTATTTCAGGGAATTACCCCGACACAATGGTGGGAAATGAATCTGAACTTGATAGGATATTACGTGAAAAACGACATTGCGTTCGACCGATTCCGTCTATTTAATCTGGACGGTTTTGCCGGCATCTTCTCAATACAGAATACCATCCGCCTGCCGTGGCAAATCCAAATGGAACTGAACGGTTCGTACAGCACAAAACGATTAGGAGCATCGAATGAATACATCGAACCATCGGGATATGTAGACATTGGATTCAGTAAGAGTTTTGCCAACCGGAAATGGACGATAAACCTCGCCATGAGTGATATTTTCTGGACCAATCGTTGGGATAATTACAGTTCGTTCAGCGGTTTCAAGTTATGGAACTGGGGCAAGAGCGAATCAAGACAAGTCAAACTGAACATTACTTACAGATTCGGTCGTGAAAAAAACAGCAAGCATAGCAGCCATTTCAATGAAATAGATAGATTATAGTAACGAAAAAAAGATTGTATGGCAACGGAATCAATTAAAACATTACCTTTGCCAACAAAATACCAAAAGTAAAAACCATGAATCCGATTGACTTAATAAACAAATATTACCCGGACGACAGCGAACTAAAGCATATTCTGATTACTCATAGCCGCTCGGTAACCGATAAGGCACTGGATATGGCTCGCAGGCATCCCGAACTGGAGCTGGACTTGCAGTTTATCGAAGAAGCTGCCATGCTGCACGACATCGGAATCTTCCAGACCGACGCGAAAGAAATATACTGCTTCGGTACACACCCTTACATCTGTCACGGCTATTTAGGTTCGGAACTCCTGAAAGCCGAAGGATATCCGCGCCACGCTTTGGTTTGCGAACGACATACGGGCGCAGGTATTTCACTACAACGTATTGAAGAACAAAATCTTCCCATTCCTCACCGCGAAATGATTCCGCTCAGCTTGGAAGAACAGATTATCTGCTTCGCCGACAAGTTTTTCTCGAAAACGCACCTTGACCGTGAAAAAAGCATCGAAAAGGCACGCAAAAGCATCGAAAAACATGGCGAAGAAGGGGTGATACGCTTCGATACATGGTGTAAGTTGTTCTTATAGAATAAAAAAATACATTAAAAACCGGAGCTTTCGCTTTTATTTGGGGCAGAATGCTTACTTTTGCAGGCATTATGTTCTGTAAATAATTAGTGATGACATCATTTAGAAGAACTACATACATTCTGATATCCTTATTTTTCGTGGGCTTTTTCTTTTCGTTCTACGCCGAAGCCCAGCGTGTAAGGGGAAAGAGGGCACGACAAAACAAAGTGGTTGCCACCGACTCCTTACAGAGAGATTCGCTTGTGTCAGACTCGCTGATGCTCGACTCGCTGGCTTTAGACTCTACGGACAATGAAAAGAAAGAACCGCTCGACGCGCCTGTAGTATACGAAGCTGCCGACTCCATCGTATTCACAAAAGAAGGATATGCCCATCTGTATGGTGAGGGAAAAGTAACATACCAAAATATCGAACTTACTTCGGCTATCATATCTATGAATATGGATAGCAGTACGGTATATGCCCGAGGCGTGGCAGACACTGCCGGTGTAGAAACAGGATTGCCGATTTTCAAAGATGGCGAAACGCCTTACGAATCGAAAATCATGCGTTACAACTTCAAAACCAAAAAAGGATTTATCAACAACATTGTAACACAGCAGGGCGAAGGATATGTTACCAGTGAGGAAGGTAAAAAAGGTGCAGATGATGAAATCTACATGCGTCACGGAAAATATACCACCTGCGATAACCATGACCATCCTCACTTCTACCTGAAACTCGCCATGGCGAAAGTACGCCCAAAGAAAAACGTGGTTTTCGGTCCGGCGCAGTTAGTAGTAGAAGATGTTCCACTGCCCATCGCCGTCCCGTTTGGTTTCTTCCCGTTCAACAGCAGTTATTCTTCAGGATTCATTATGCCTACGTACGGAGATGAAATGAACCGAGGATTTTACCTGCGCGACGGAGGATATTATTTTGCCATTAGCGACCAGATGGACTTAAAGGTATTGGGAGAAATCTTTACCAAAGGGTCGTGGGGACTCTCGGCTGCTTCGAATTACAACAAGCGTTATAAGTTCAGCGGATCATTCAATGCCAGCTATCTGGTAACCAAAACCGGTGAAAAGGGTATGCCCGACTATTCAGTATCGAAAGACTTCCGCATTCAGTGGAGCCACCGTCAGGATGCCAAAGCCAATCCGAACAGCTCATTCTCGGCAAGTGTCAATTTTGCTACCAGCAGTTATGACCGTTCAAGTTTGAGTACATTGTATAATCCGCAGGCATATTCACAAAACACCAAAGCATCCAGTGTAAGTTATTCGCGTACTTTTCCGGAAATAGGTTTGAATATTTCAGGAACATTTAACATTACTCAGAATACCAGAGACTCCTCTATCAACATGACTTTGCCGGACGTAAACATTTCGTTAAACCGTATTTATCCGTTCAAACGTAAAAAGGCGGTAGGCGACGAACGTTGGTATGAAAAGATTTCATTCCAGTATACCGGTACGATGACCAACTCGATTAACACGAAAGATAACCTCTTGTTTAAGACCCCTCTTACGCAATGGGAAAATGGTATGCAGCATAAAATACCCGTCTCTGCTACGTTCAACCTGTTTAAGTATATCAATGTAGTTCCTTCGTTCAACTACACCGAACGGTGGTACTTGCGTAAGGTAAAACAAAGTTATGACCCAAGCCCCACATCGAGCGACCATGTACGCCGTGATACCATCAACGGGTTTAACCGCGTGTACGACTACAATCTCTCGCTCCAGATGAACACGAAACTTTACGGTATGTATAAACCGCTGTTCATGAAGAGCAAAGAGCTTCAGATACGTCACGTATTTACGCCTACCATCAGCTATACGTATACTCCCGACTTCAGCAAGAAGCGTTACGGCTATTTCGACACGTACACATATACCGATGAAGACGGCGAAGTGCGCACCGTGGAGTATTCTCCTTACGAGGGGGCTGTATACGGATATCCTTCCACAAAAGGATCTTCGCAGAGCATCAACTTCTCGGTTGACAACAACATCGAGATGAAGATGAAATCTGATAAAGACTCTACGGGATACAAGAAAATAAGTTTGATTGACCAATTAGGCGCAACGCTTTCTTACGACGTAGCCAACAAGCGGTGGAGTGACTTGAGCATGAACCTCCGCCTGAAGCTGACAAAGAGCTATACGTTTAACATGAACGCATCGTTTGCTACGTATGCTTATCAGTTTGACGAAGACGGAAACATCGTGGAAGGCGACCGCACGGAATGGTCATACGGACGCTTCGGACGTTTTCAGGGATATAGCGGTTCGTTCTCATATACGCTGAATAACGATACGTTTAAGAAACTGTTCGGCAAAAAAGATAAAACCGAAGAAAAAACAGACACCGATAAAGAGAATACCGAAGAAGAAACAGATGAGGAAAATACTGAAGAAGAAACAAACAAAGGAAACATGCGTAAAACCGAAAAGGCTTCTGTCGATACCGACGGCTATTTGGCTTTCAAGTTTCCGTGGAGCATCAGTTTGAGTTACAGTTACAGCATCCGCGAAAACCGCGACCGGGAGAAATTCAATATCAAGAAGATGCGTTACCCGTATTCGCTCACTCACTCGCTCAACGTTTCGGGTAACTTCAAGATAGGAAGCCGCTGGAATATGAATTACTCTACGGGATATGACTTTACCTCGAAAGAAATGTCAATGACAACCCTTAACATTACCCGCGACCTCCACTGTTTTAACATGAGTTGCGGTTTGGTGTTCGGTCCGTTTACCTCTTACAACTTCTCTATCCGCGCCAACTCAAGTATGCTGACCGATGCCCTGAAGTGGGACCAACGAAGCAATACGGGTAGTGCAGTGACATGGTACTAATCATCATACAATAAAACGGCGAATGGGAAATCGAGTCAAACACGTGTCTCCGATTTCCCATTCGCCGTTTTTACCTATGCGCCATCAAATTAACTGCATCTCTAATTTGGCGCATTCTTCACGCATGTCTTCCGGCCAAATACTTGCTTGAATTTCTCCGATATGCGCTTTCTTCAGATAAAGCATACACAAGCGTGACTGACCGATACCGCCACCAATGCTGAGCGGAAGCGAACCCTCCATCAAGCGTTTATGGAAGTACAGTTTCAAACGTTCTTCTTTGCCCGACAGCTCCAACTGTTTCAGCAGTGCCGCCTTATCCACACGGATACCCATCGATGACAATTCAAGCGCACGTCCCAACACATCGTTCCATACCAAAAGGTCGCCATTCAATCCGGGCAATCCTGTTTTCGGGTCAACCGTCGTATAGTCATCATAGTCCGGGGCACGCAAGTCGTGAGGCTTTCCGTCGCTCAACTTACATCCGATACCGATGATAAACACACTGCCGTAGCGTTCCGTAATCAAGTTTTCACGTTCTTTCGGTGTCTTATCGGGATACATCCGAAGCAACTCTTCGGCATGGATAAAATGAATGTCATGCGCAAGAAACGATTTGATTTGCGGATACATTTCACAAATCATGTACTCCGTGCGACGCATGGCAGAATAAATGCGCGTAACGATATTTTTCAAGAAATCAATGCTACGTTGCTCCGGCGTAATAACACGCTCCCAGTCCCATTGGTCGACATAGAGCGAATGCAGGTTGCCCAACTCTTCATCCGCACGGATGGCGTTCATGTCTGTATAAATGCCATACCCCGGCTCAATGTGATAATCTGCCAGCGTAACCCGCTTCCATTTGGCAAGCGAATGAACCACTTCCGCCTGACGGTCGCCTAAGTCTTTGATAGGGAAAGTAACCGGACGCTCTGTTCCACTCAAGTCATCGTTTATACCCATTCCCTTCAATACGAACAGCGGAGCGGTAACCCGGCGCAAGCGTAATTCCGACGAAAGGTTTTGCTGAAAAAACTCTTTTATCTGTTTAATGCCCAGCTCGGTTTGTTTCATATCGAGCAAAGGATGATAATTTACAGGCTTTATAAGATAACTCATATCAGTTTGTTTATTAATTATAATGTTTGGCAAAGATAGATATATTTTACAAAATTGCAATATATTTTACAGAAAACTAATCAAAATGTATATCCATGCTTTACTATACATAAAATTTTGTAACCAACCTTTTTCTGTTGCCCGCTCAATAAAGAACAGAAAAAAATAAGCGAAATATTAGGAAGAAACACTAATAAATTGTACTTTTGCCCAGCAAATTCAAAATTGCACCCGTAGTTCAATGGATAGAATAATGGATTCCGGTTCCATCGATTGGGGTTCGACTCCCCACGGGTGTACTTACTTATTTTCATTTTTTCGCACGGATTGCGCGGATTACACGGACAACGATTCCGTGCCTACGCGCAATCCGTGTTTTATTTTATACATAGTTATCATGAAGAATTACACGTTTGAAATCTGTGCAAACTCGGCAGAAAGCTGCATCGCCGCTCAAGAAGGCGGGGCACACCGCGTAGAATTATGTGCGTCAATGCCCGAAGGCGGGACTACCCCCTCGTTGGGAGAAATCAAACTTGCCCGCAAACTTATCGACATCCGTTTACATGTTATCATCCGCCCGCGGGGAGGCGATTTTCTTTACACGCCGCTGGAACTGGATATCATGGAAGAAGACATCCGCGCAGCGCGTGAGGCAGGAGCCGACGGCGTAGTGTTTGGCTGCCTTACTCCGGAAGGCGAATTGGATATGCCTGCCATGAAACGCCTGATGAAGGCTTCGGAAGGAATGTCGGTCACTTTCCACCGCGCGTTTGATTACGTAAAAGACCCGAAACAGACGCTTGAACAGCTAATCGACTTGGGTGTGAACCGTATCCTGACTTCCGGACAGCAACCTACTGCCCTGCAAGGTGCCGGCCTGCTTGCCGAATTGGTAAAACAGGCAGACGGCAGAATCATCATCATGCCGGGATGCGGTGTCAATGAGTCGAACATCGCCGAACTTGCCAAACGCACGCAAGCCTCCGAATTTCATTTCTCGGCACGCGAAAACAAAGAAAGCCTCATGAAGGTGCGCAACCCAGCGCTTTCGATGGGCGGCACGGATGCCGACGAGTACATGCACCCTGTAACTACCTCACGCCGTGTGCGTAACACGATTGATGCACTGCGCATAGACTGACGCCGTTTTTCCCTCCGAAACACAAGCGGTAGCGTAAGGCAACATTAGCGGTAGAAATGACAAGTCTTACCGTATGCGTTACCTTACGCTACCGCTTGCGTTTTTTAGTCACCCGAAACGGGTTTTCAACCCTGTTCCAATGTCTTTTTCGACGTATATTCTTTCAGATATTTATTGATACATTTGCGGTCCCAGTTTATGCCGCGTTTCACAATCCGCGCCGGGTTTCCCGCCAGAATTACATTCGGTTCGTCAAACTGTTTGGTCACGATGCTTCCCCAGCCTACGATGCTGTTATCGGCTATGCGCACGTTCTTGCCTATCTTTACATCTTTTCCTATCCAAACGTGGTTTCCTATCTCGATGCTTTCGGCATAATTAACCGGCTCACCCTCAAGGTTCGTTATCGTATGCGCATCTGTACACCACACGTCCACTCCCCAGCTCAACTGACTGTCATCGCCGATACTGACCTGCGAGCCGTCTTCCTGAAGGTAAAGCGTAACCCCATTGATAACCACCCGGTTCCCTATCGTGACGCTACATCCGTCAGCCGTACGCGAAACGCCCGCTCCCAACCCCGGCAACTGTCCGATGATAAGTTTCAGTCCCGTCATCCCCAATATGGAGGAACAGCGCACGATAACCGTCCCCATGTCCACACGGTTTCCATTCCCTTTAACGATGAGCAGAAACCCTCCGCCCGTCAACAGTTCTTCGGCACTTTCTTCCGAATCGAAGTGCATCAGTACACGGTTGTCATTCCCGATAATGGAGAACCTGTCGCTTAAATTTATCTGCCCGATTCTGCAAATTCCTGCATTTATCTCACTTTTTTTTCTTATTTTTGCCCAAATAACTAATTTGGAATAAGAATATATATTTGATACGATGAGAGTAATCGACTTAATAAAATCTACTGAAAAGACCGCGTTCTCATTCGAAATCCTGCCCCCGCTAAAGGGTACAGGTATCGAAAAAGTATATGCCGACATCGACTCATTGCGCGAATTCGACCCGAAATACATCAATATCACTACTCACCGTAGCGAATACGTTTACCGCGAACTGGGCGACGGACTGTTCCGACGCGACCGCTTGCGCCGACGTCCGGGGACGGTTGCCGTGGCTGCCGCCATACAAAACCGTTATAACATCACCGTTGTCCCTCACATGTTGTGCAGCGGATTTACCCGCGAAGATACGGAATACATGTTGCTCGACTTGCAGTTTTTGGGAATCACCGACTTGCTGGTATTGCGCGGCGACAAGGCGAAACATGAATCGTCATTCACTCCCGAACCGGGCGGAAACAGCCATGCCATTGAACTGGAAGAACAAATCAACGATTTCAACCGGGGAGTGTTTGTCGACGGCTCACCTATCAAGGCTCCGCTGCAACCGTTCAGCTACGGGGTGGCATGTTATCCGGAGAAGCACGAAGAATCGCCTAACCCTGAACAAGACCTGTATTGGCTCTCCCGAAAAATAGAGGCAGGAGCGGAATATGCCGTAACTCAGCTTTTTTACGACAACCGCCGTTACTTCGACTTCGTGGAACGGGCACGCAAAGCTGGCATCAACGTTCCCATCATTCCGGGTATCAAGCCGTTTACCAAATTGTCTCAAATATCCATGATTCCGAAAACCTTCAAGGTAGACCTTCCGGAAGAGCTTGCCTCGGAAGCCATCAAGTGCCGCACCGACCAAGAGGCACGCATCTTGGGAACGGAATGGTGCATCTACCAGTGCCGCGAACTGATAGAACAAGGTGTGCCCAGCATCCACTTCTACACGGTAGGAGCTGTAGAAAGCGTAAGAGACATTGCGCGTGAAATTTATTGATTAAGACATTACCGCTATATGCCATTCTTCAGAGATGTACTCGGACAAGAAACCGTGAAGCAACAGTTGATACATGACATACGTCACGGAAAGTTGGCTCATGCCTTGCTGCTGACAGGAACAGCAGGCTGTGGCAAACTTCCACTCGCACTGGCTGTATCCCGCTATTTGCTCTGCAATCATCCTCAAGCCGACGATGCGTGTGGAGAATGTCCGTCGTGCGTCATGATGAATAAGCTGACTCATCCTGATTTGCATTTCGTGTTCCCGATTATCAAACGAAAAGCGGGACGTGACTCTGTATGCGATGACTTCCTCCCGCAATGGCGCGAAATGCTTCACCGCCAGCTTTATACCGACTTAAGTGTCTGGATGAACATGATTGAGGCGGGCAACCAGCAGCCTCAGATTTACGTCCGCGAAAGCGACGAGATACAGCGCAAGCTGTCGCTGAAATCCAGCCTCGGCGGTTACAAGATAATGCTTATCTGGCTGCCCGAAAAGATGAATGCCGAATGTGCCAACAAGCTGTTAAAGCTGTTGGAAGAGCCTCCACAGCACACTGTATTCTTATTGGTAAGCGAAGACCCGTCGCAGTTACTGCCTACCATCGTCAGCCGCACCCAGCGCATTAACCTCCGTCCGCTTGATGAAAGCACGCTTGCCGGGTATCTGGAACAGCGCTACATGCTCCCCCAAACAGATGCTCAAGACATCGCACGCCGCTCTGCCGGAAGTCTGCTAAGGGCTATGGAAAACATTCGGCTGAGCGAAGAGCAGCGGAACTATTTCGAGCTATTTATCACACTGATGCGTACAGCTTACCGCCGTGACGTACGCAACCTGAAAGCATGGAGCGAACAGGTAGCAGTCATAGGGCGCGAACGACAGAAATCATTCTTGGAGTATTGCCAACGGATGTTACGCGAAAACTTTATGTACAACTTCCGCCTTCCGCAAATGGTTTATCTCAACGCCGATGAAAGCCAGTTTGCCTCCCGCTTTGCGCCGTATATTAACGAACGAAATATATTATCCATATCCGCACTGATGGAAGAAGCCCAGATTCATGTAGAACAAAACGTGAATCCAAAAATGATATTCTTCGACTTGGCACTGCGGATTATAGTGGAACTAAAACAATAAGAGAAACAATGAACAACGAATTTAAACTAAAAAACGGAAGCGGCCGTTTATGTTGCGGCGGCTGCGGACGACAGAATAACAAGCTGAACACTTACGACTGGCTTGCAGACATCCCCGGAAATGCGGAAGAGCAAGACATGGTGGAAGTTCAGTTCAAAAATACCCGCAAGGGATACTATAAAAACAGCAACCGTCTTCATCTGGAAAAAGGAGACATCGTGGCGGTGGAAGCAAGTCCGGGACACGACATCGGTACGGTTACGCTAACCGGTCGCCTCGTTCCCCTGCAAATGCGGAAGGCAAATATCAAGCCGGATGCCGAAATACGCCGCGTGTACCGTAAAGCCAAACCGGTAGACATGGAGAAATACGAGGAAGCAAAATCGCGCGAACACGATACGATGATACGTTCACGCAAAATAGCCGAAAACCTCGGACTGCAAATGAAGATTGGCGATGTGGAATATCAAGGCGACGGAAACAAAGCTATCTTTTATTACATAGCCGATGAGCGCGTAGACTTCCGCCAACTGATAAAAGTATTGGCAGAGACATTCCGCGTACGTATTGAGATGAAGCAAATCGGAGCCCGCCAAGAAGCTGGACGCATCGGAGGAATAGGCCCTTGCGGACGCGAACTGTGTTGCGCCACATGGATGACCAACTTCGTTTCTGTATCTACCGGAGCAGCCCGCTTTCAAGATATTTCTTTGAATCCTCAGAAGCTGGCAGGACAGTGTGCCAAACTGAAATGTTGTCTGAACTACGAAGTAGATGCTTATGTAGAGTGCCTGAAGCGTCTGCCAAGCAAAGAAATCACCCTTGAGACAGCAGATGCTACTTATTATTATTTCAAAGCTGACATTTTAAAAGGTACAGTAACTTACAGTACCGACAAGAGTTTCTTAGCTAATGAAGCTACGATTTCGGCAAGACGTGCATTTGAAATAATCAATATGAATAAACGGGGAGAGAAGCCGGCGAAATTGCTTGAAGAGAAGTTTACCGCAGAGCCCAAACAGTCTAAAGACTTACTGGAACAGGAAAGTCTGACCCGCTTTGACAAGAGCAAAAACGGGAAAAACCGAAAGAAAAAGAACAAATCGGCAACACCCAATCCTCCTTCCGTCTCCACAAAACAGGAGGCTGCTCCGAAGGCTAAGCCACAAGCAGACAACCATCCGCCCAAAGACAAAAATCGGCAACCGCGTCAAAACCAAGCTCAACAACCCGCAGCTGCAACAAGTAACGAAACACCGCGCGCTAACCGAAATAACCGGAATAACAACAAACGTAACGGTGGAAACAAACGGGCAAATAACAACGATGGAAACAAAAAGCCGAATAATGAAACAAAAACAGTGCCGGATGTTCAGGCGTAAACTCATTAATAAACAGACAGGCAAATTATTATTATACGCTTTACTATTTACCTGCCTGTTAACGGCTTGTCAAAACAACAGAGTATATTGTTCATACCATTCAGTCTCTTTTGAGAAAGGATGGTATAAACAAGATACGTTAAGCTATGAACTCCCTCAGCATTTGCATCCTGAAACTTATCGGTTAGAAATAAACATAAGAAATTTCGGGAATTATCCCTATCGGGATATCTGGTTAAGCGTCAGCCAAAACTGGAAAGACAGCCTGACGTATGAAACAGATACGATACATTTATATCTTGCAGATGAAGAAGGAAGACAGCTCGACGGCGGAACAACGGGGAATTTACACCAGCATACCTATGTCTACGACAAACCGTTTGAAATCCTTCACCCATCATCCGCTCGTCTACACATTGTCCACTTAATGAGAACCCCTTCATTAATGGGGATAAGCGATGTTGGAATTTGCTTAATCAAGCCATAAGAAAATATTTTTCACCCAATATTTTGCCAATTAAAAAAATATACATATCTTTGCACCCGCAATCAGGAAATGACTGCAATACGGATTGATTCAGTAGCTCAGCAGGTAGAGCACAACACTTTTAATGTTGGGGTCCTGGGTTCGAGCCCCAGCTGGATCACGGAAAGAATCAGAGAGTTACAACAAGTAACTCTCTTTTTTTATGTCCAACTCGCCGATTTACGGCTCAACCGGAAATGACGGGATCAACGTAAAAACCTGAGGGAAAAGAAGCCCGCCATTGACGTTAACTTTGTCAATGACGGACAACTGGCTATTTTCTAATTTTATTTCGAACTCACGTTAAGTAACGATTATAACGAGAGCTCATCCAAACTCGGAATATCCATATTCTTCGATTCTTCCAAATCCGATTGCACCTCTGCCATTAATTTAGTAGTTTCAGTACATTGTGTAAAATCAATACCATTCACATTTGAAAGATCTGCATCTGCCATTTTCGGTAAACCCTCTTCCGTAAAAGTAGTCTGATAGGCTTCCAAAACAGTTTTAAGTTGTTTCAAATCTTTGTTAATACCTCTGATTTCTTTGATGTCTTTTGCAGAAAAAGCGAGGCCAGCCGCTGCACCCACTGCGGCTCCAGTAAGTGCTTCTTTCTTATTTTTTGAGAGCAACCCCTTAACCGCACCTAATGCTGCTCCACCTCCAACTTTTGCTAATATCTTACCATAGGCTTTCAGACGTACATTTACCATTTGCTGCACTACTGCCGGATCGTATATTTTATCATTTTCATCTACCACACGATAAGAAACTTTGACCGTTCCATCTTCATTTTTTATGGTGTCACCTTCTGCATTAAACTCTATTACTTTTTTCACCTCGAATTTCAGCGGAGTTTTTAAAATAGAATCTCTCTTGGCGTTTTCTTCACTATTTTCTGGTGTCAGAGTTTCAGTCTTTGGAGTAGTATCCGTAATTGCTTTAGTCATTTTTTTAAAAAATCCTTGAGCAGAAACTTCTGTAATAGCAGTTGTCAACATGATAACCACAGTCATCATCTTAATGATACTTTTCATTGTGTTTTAAATTTAAGTAAGTGAAACATTAATATAAATTAAAAATATTTATTCGTGCGTTTATACATTTTCAATCTAAATTGTTTTTCCAAATAAGTACCCTGAGCTTGCCTCATTAAATCATTCAAAGAAATATATGTAATTTTTATATCCTCGTCAGTAGAAGGACAGAACACAAATCCTAAAGGAAGTTTTGTTCGATCAAGTTCTATCAATGCCCTTCCTTGCGTATCGGTAAGCCCTTCTTGTTTATATTGTTCAGGAGCTTTAGACATAATCTTTTTAAACTTCTTTGCTGATGTCAACGCTATAGAAGAAATGCCATCCATGCCATAATATGCCCATATTTCTACATCAGGGATAGCATCTCCTTCTGTGATGGTACGCCATTCTACTGTGGTAAAGCTAATTTTTAAAGGCATGTCTTCAAGAAGATTCTTTAATTTTTCAATTCTTGATGTATAAAAATCGTTAGGATTATAATTGTTTACCACATCCAGAAAAGCAATGGCAGCCGAAGCATATTTTGCAACCGCATCTTGAGTAGCATTGTCCTCTTTCTGCATTTTTAGAATTTTACTTATGGAAAACGCTGCCAATTTTTCATATCGAATACATGAATCACAAAGCGAAATACTCTCTTTAATAGCAGGTTTCATATTAATCACTACATCTTTCGAAGTAATAGCATTAATATAGGCCACACGAGCATCATCATATTTCCGCATATCAAATAGTCGAGCTCCTTCAGTCATATAAGCACTACATTCTGTTTTAAAGACCTCTTTCTCTATAACCAACGGTAACACTGCATAACACTTTTTTGAACGAGGTCCCATGTCGCTAATATCCAATACTAAATGATTGGTATTGTCTGAGTAAATTTCTATTGAAGTCAGCATCCTTAATTCATTTTCGGCTACTTGACATGCTTTATCAGCAAGGTCATGCCGGTCATAATCAGCATCGGTAGCCTGATTTGAATTTATCTTTTGTGTCAATTCATCATATTCTTTCTCAGCTTTTTCCACCTTCTCCCTTGCCGACAAAAGTTTTTTGATAGGAAAAACAACCGAAATTATATTGACATCTTTATCATTCAGGTTTGTCTTTCGTGTGATTTTTGCTTCCAAAAGATCAGGACATTTTACAATAAGATTTTTAATATTTGTAGTAAACTCTACTTCAGCAGCAGTGGCATCAAGATATGCGTCATTTCCTTTGGTTTGTTGTTCCATTCGAATAGGCGATGCTATTTCTTCTATACGATAGGCAATCATAAAATCGGGTTTAAGATTGGCTACAAATTCAGTTTTATACACATCTCCTCTTCTATTTACCTCTACTTTTGCCTGATGTGTATCTTCTTTATCTAAAATAACACGATACTCATAAAAACCGTTCTCTCCAACCTGCGTTGGATATATTATATCCACCTTTTTACTAGCATTTACTACACTAATCATTAATTTCTGATGTTTGGAAAGCAAAAGTAATCCATATTGACCATTAAGATTTTCTATGCAATCGGCATCCAAATCTCTACTATTAGAAATATATTCGGTTTGCGCCGTCATGGGACACAAGCAAACAAACAAAAACAGCATTAGCAAAATATGTTTCATGATGATGCAAATTAAAAGTTTATCGAAAACTATACAAACTACAAATCAAAACCGGCCAATGTAGAAATATCATCATCCGGTTGTTGCTTTTGCCCTGCTACATATTCAGGCTGCCATGTACGTACATGAATAATGGGATCTCCGCCATCTTCTGGAAATTCCCATAACAAAAATAAATAACCTTCATCACTATAATTGCTTGATTTCCATTCCTGCCTGAGCCGAACACCATACTTGGTTGGATCGATTTTCGACTGTGTAATACCTGCACATCCACCATTCTCTCCGTTTTCACCTATTTGACTAAATTTAACATCAATCCATTTATTGCGATGAAAAGCTTTCTTTAAATTAATGATATACTGTTGCTTACTCTGTTTAGTATATTCCACTTTTGCAGACAAAAGTTGCGTATCCCCTTGTTTCTGCATAATTACCTTACCTGTAATAATGAGAGCATCATCACTAAACATTTTTTCAATCGTTTCAATATCTTTCTGATTGTAAGCCGTACGGAAACGTTCCACATATTGTAAAATAATCATTTGCTTTTCTTTATCGACTACATTCCCACACCGCTCCATACTTTCTGCAGTATGGGCATCAAGTGCAAAACGAAAATCTGTAACATTTCCTTGCGCATCAAATTCTACCACAGCTTCTTGATAGTTACCTAAACCAAAATCTTCACCTTCTGGAGTAATAATCAAGGGAATATGATTCACCATCATAGAACCATCTTTAAAAATCCATATTCTTTCCACAACTTCTTCATCATCACAATAAAAAGGAGTTACTGCCCATATACGCAGAAGTGATTTAAGTGAAAAATCATCCATAGGCAACCCTTTAGTAGTAAGAATACTTTTTGCAGCTTGTGCCCGATTTATTTCAGAAAGAATCACACCCAAATTCTTTTCTGCTACCGTTAATGCAAGTGGACGTGGTGTATATTCATCAGTAAGTAACGTAACCGTTACGGCATCACACCTGTTTCCTATCCAGATACTGCAAATTAGTGTAAACAAAACGCAGATAATTCTATTCTTTACTATGTTTTTCATTGCTTTCTTATTAAACATTATTCATTTACTTCAAATCCAATAGCTCCGTGACCACTGTAATTAATTATCCCATCAGTTTTTCCTGTAGCTATATTTCGTCTTTGCTTTCCGGGGGAAAGAATTGCAACCACTTTTCCTGCTTTATTATAAATGGCCAAATAACAAACATCTCCATTTTCAAGCTGTCCATAACGTGCGTAATTTTTTATCTTTCCTTCGGCTTTCATTTGCTTTATCTGCTCAGCAAACTGATAATAGTCAGTATATTGCATTAATATCCTGACACATTCCGGTATTTTTTTTACGGAAGTTGATGAAGGTTCCACATCCGAATCCTCGGAATAAACATTTGTATTGCTAATAACTTCCGAATTTTCTACAGGAATAATATCACTTTTCTTTACATAAATAAAAGAGCGGAACATATTCCCTCGGGGAAGCGAAATAATACTCCATAAAGTTTGTGTATTATTCACAGCAAAATTGGCACTATTTTGGAGTTTCTTCTTGCCAGCCGCCCATGAATTAATTTCATCGTATAAAATTTCTTCAGCTAATTCTCGGGCTTCTTCTTCTGTTTCGGCCGTAGCCTCTCCGTAAAGGTAGAGACTACTTTTCTTGATGTTGTTCAGTTTCTTTTTGACATCTTCATTATTGTCAGCCATTATTCCCATTAAAGGTAAACAAGCCAATATAAAAACAAATAGTCTTTCTATTTTCATAACAGATTAATTATTTAAATCTTGTGTGAAAAATTTTTCCGTAACATTTTGAAGTGGAATATATGTATATACTGTTCCTGTAACAGAAATAGACTCTCCCTGTAATAAGCCCAACGGAAACCGTACGCTTAAAACGTGATTATAAGCCATTTCTCGATTAAGAGCAAACACCACAGCTGTAATTTCTTCTGGGTTATATGTTTTAATTCCTACATACATTTCACATTTTTCCAACTGACATAAGCCAATGAATTGTTGTAAACTTATATCGTCCACCTGCTTTTTACGGTAACCATAACAATCTATCGTAAGACGAAGTGGAATTTCATCTGGAAAAACTCCAGTAAGCAAAATGTTCTTGACAGAATAAACAGGCATTTTAGAATCAAGAATTAACGTTCTTTTGACACTATTCTCTTTAAGAAAAATATCGCTTCGTATCGAATCATTCAAATAGGTACCTTCGTTAGCTATAAGCAAGTTTCCTGAATGTACAACTTTTACATTTTCCCAATCAACAAGCAAATTATCATCGATAATAGGTAACACTCTTTTTATATTTCTTTCAAAAACTTCTTCTAATTCTATTGTATTAGCGCCAATTATAGATTGATAATCAACAGGAAAATAAAATTCTAATACGTGTGCACCCAAAGACCATTTCACTCGAAACTTACGATGTTCTATTTTATCAATAGTAACAGGAGTATCAGGGGTTACTTTTGCCAACATGGAAAGACTTCCTTGCGTACATTTTACATTATCGGCAAGTTTCTTCCTTTCTTGTGCTTCCTTATCTATATCCAAATCTTGTTCCAATGCATACCTTTCTATAAAATCAAGTGCTTCTCTTGGAGTATAATGCGAAGCTAACTGATGGTCAAACAATTTATAACCGATGTGTACCACATCTCCGAAATCATTAGTTCTAACTCTCAACATTCGTCCTTTATAAGTCCATACATTGTCATAATCCTGAGCAGGTTTCAATGTATCCGGAAGAACAAGTTCTATTGATTTTGCTATAACACTTAAACGCTTAATATAAAATGAAGGTGAGGCATACATTCCCGTAATGTATGCCATCATCATTATCAATATTATTTTTCGTTGAATCATGGTTTTATAGCAGTCTGTTCTCCATTATCATGATACCAATAACCGATACTACTAATACGTCCTTCACGAAAATCACCTTCAAATTTATCTCCGGGATTAGCAATAAAATCTTTTGATTCTACGATTTTATGTGAAGATGTATAAGTAATGGTACCGTGTCCGTGAGGCTTCCCATTTTTCAAATCCCCTACATACATGCCATACCCTAAATCCACTTTGCCATATCCGTCAATTACAGTCGGCTGTTTAGATACAGGAGTTTCTTGAACCTTATTTTCGTTTACCTCTACTATGGGTTGCATCGTATCAACAGCTTTAGCGGAAGATTCCATTGCATTAATAACGTCAGAATCTTTCGTCATGTCCACCGGAGTTTCTTTCTGTACTTTTGGAGGTGCTATTGTTTGAGACTTTGGTCTCACCACATAAACAACTATAAGGCAAACTAAAATGATAGCTACAGCCCCGATTATAACTTTCTTTCCGTTACGTTCCCACCAAGTAGTTGGAGGCGGGCATTCTCGTAACGCTTTTCCACACTCTTCACATACGAACTCCTTACGAGCAAGTATTTTCTGTACTTCTTTTGATTTACATTTAGAACACCCTTCGTTTAAGCAAATTCCATATCTGAAACGTATACGTTCTTCTCTATTTCTATTATTCATGATTACAATCGTTTTAAAGTTTAATTTTAATTCATTTATTCCCTTTGAACCTTGCAAATTTTCCGGTTCAACTGAAAACGTTAAAAAAATCGCCGCTATTCTGTCGCAAAAACTCATTGATCTTATTCAGAAGACCTACTCATTCATTTGATAGAATTTTAATGCATCGCTATAAAGCCCAATAAAAGTCAAACAGGCTTTTACTTCATCGGAGGCAAGGGAGGCATTGTCGGCATAGCAGGAGGAGCAAACAGGGTTTGCAATACAGGTACCTGCCCAGCAGGAGTCCATGCCGAAAGTCCTTCCATCCAGACCATGCTTTGAGCCACCAATTGCCCATTTTGTACCATTTGCTTACATGTATCCCAATTATACGGTCCATATTGTTGCCCATTAACAGCCATAAATAGACTAATGTTCGGCTGTGGAATGAGAGGAGGAGGCACAGCAGCTCCTACCATAGGCTGTGAAGATATTGGCGGTTGTACACTTGCCATTTGCTGAGTCTGTCGATTCGCCAGTTTTTGAGCAACGATCTCTTCGGCATTCTCAACAGCAAAAAGTGAAGGTAATTGACTTCCGTCACCCTCGCTATGTAAAAGAATGGCATTACTCATATCGGTATTAGGATTACCTGTATGTAAAAACTGTTCATATCGTTGCTTATATGGTTCCATCCATTTTATGGCACGCATTGGGAAGCAATAGGCAACAGTAATAATGGACAACTCGTCTTTACGTGGGCTATTCCGATTAATATTAATTGTTGTACGAGCCGTACTTTGATTGAATGAGTTTTTAAACGCATCTTCCAACTTATCCGCAAAACGTTTCAATCCTTCGTTTTTATCGGGCGAAGGTATAGACACCAAAATGGTTTTCTTATTAATGCTGGCAGGATTAGTAGGACTCAAATTGCCTTCATTATTCCTTAGATGTAACTGAATTTGATCATTATTCAATTTAAGATATACTCCACTTTGGTTAACAATTTTCGAAGCGAAAGCCTTAATATCATCGTCAGTTTTTAATTTTTGCTGCAACTGAGTAAGTATATTAAGTCCCAATACTTTTTTATCGCTATCTGTCTTTTCATCATGCTTGGCCTTTATGATTTGAGTCAATTTGATATCAAAAGCATCTTTTATATCCTCCACATTAATACTCGTAGCCAAAACACCAAAATTAACAAAATCATTCAAAGACAATATAGATTCGCGTAGCTGGCGGGCAATATTAGGCATTTCAATTTTGTCAGTCTTAACATCCATCTCAAATTCGCTCATGGTTTCATCTTCACTGACTTCAATAATGGCACCCTTCATGTCTTCCAATCCTTTATTTACTTTGCGCTGAGCCATAATAAGACGTTCTGTTTCTTCTATGGCTTCATTAATTTTTTGGCCAAAAGCAGATATATCAGCATCCATCTTTCCTAATTCAACAGATATTTTGGCAGCAAGTTTCTTTGCGAACTCTAATGCGACCAACATGGTTTTCGAAGTATAATAACTTGTCAGAATATCTTGATGCTCAGCATAACGTCGTGCACCTGCATTTACCATACGCTGTAAAATACCAAGCCGACTCCATTCTTGTGCATTATCAATGCGATCTTGGTCACATAACTCATAGTTTTCCTTCTCTTCCTTCGATTTTGCTTCAAGCTCGATACGGATTTCACCAATACGTTCGAGTAACAATTTAGAAATTTTCTGTAACTCTACAATGGCAATATCACCGAGCATCCATTTTTCAAAAAGATCATTCTCTATTTTATGACGAACCTCACGAGCCATCTCAGGTATTGCACGTTCTTTTCCCTGATAGAAACTTTCTACTCCATCTTCACGGAAATGGTTGCTGTAAAATTCGCCCATAATATTATCAAGCTCATTCAGTGGACAACTTGCTTTTTGAGCCTCTGCAGCGTAACCTATAGCTTTATCATGCCAATAATCATTAAATTTAGAGTAATCAGCATCCGATTCAAGAATTTTTTGCTCCAATGTCAAATGGCTATCATCAAGCATCCATTGAGCCAGTTTCTCCTTATTCAAATAATCTTTGCGGTAATCTTTATTCCGTTCTTCATTAGTAAATCCTTGATTTTCTCTCCAGTTATTATACTTAAACTGATATAGAATACTTTCACCCACAGTATAAGTAATATGTTTCAACACGCGGAGTTCGGGATACATCACACGCTTAATGCCAAAAGAACATATTTTTTTTGTTCGTGCAATCGGAACAATTTTATTTTCATCCGCAATGCCTGTTTCATCATATTCAAAGGCAAAATCATCCATGTTTTCAAAATTGAAAGCACGTAACATATCATCATTTACCTTATCTTCTTTATTGATGAAAAAAATACGAGCAAATACATAGTCGCTTACAATCTTCGGTAATTCTGATAATGAATTTATCGTAAGACCATTTTCATTTACATTGCTATATACAGTAAGACCATCGGCCACTCCTTTAATTCTTACGCTGAAAAGTTGGGCGGCATCTTTTCCTGTTACATCGTGTGGATTCCAACGTCCAGCCTGCAAAGCATTAAGTTCATTCATTGCCGCATAGCCATTTTGGTAATACCTCCCTTGATCCATGTCGCTTTTGGGAAGATCCATTTCAGGAATCATAACATATACTAAAATCTTAGCATTGGGATACGTCTTTCTTGCTTGTACAATCGCATCTACAACCGCTCCTGAGCCTGTTCCACCCGCTAATCCTGCAAATATATGTATATTATTATATGATGAATCGCCAGAAATATCCACACAGCGTGCAAAAGCATCTCTCAAACTATTTATATAACCTATAGCATTGGCCGCAAATAACAAACGTCCCGCACGACGTTTCTGCCCAGCAGCTTGTCCCAAAGAGCCGATAGCACTCCTAACTGCTTCTACATTATTTACGATTCCTTTTACTGGCGGATAATTATTTATATGAGACAATATATGTTCTACATCCACTGCCTTGATGTTCAAAAATTCATTGTTAGTAAACGAAGCATCCTGCCCCATCACACGAAAATCAGGGCGAGCCTTTCCATCTTTCGGCATCATTTCATAAGTAGAGTCAATATAAAGCAAAGAAATCGGTAGCTTTTTTCGCTCTTCCTGTGTAGGAAACTCTTCAAACATTCTCATTTTGAAAGCACGTAATATTTTTCCTCCCGTACCTCCTAAGCCTACTAAAATGTGGTTTTGATCGCAAAAATTTATATTATCCATTGTTTTGTGTTTTATATATTCTATATTTATCTTCGTCTTCTATAATTGACCCGCTGTTTATTCGGACGGCTGACGGAACGTCCCCCATAAGTACGGCGAGTTGATAAAGAGCGCCCGCTTTGATAACGCCCAGATATACTCTTTATTATAGCTACAGCCCCAATAAAAACGAACAACAAACTCCAACCTATACGCCGAAGAATGAACCAGTTCATAACACTTCTCAGTTCATCTGCCATTGCTTTAGCGATAGTTGCTGGAGTATGTCCTTCAAAATCAGCCATATTAACATAATATCCTACCAACGGCCATGTTTCACTTATTTGATTCAAAATAAGTTGACTATCTTCTTGTGAAAATCTATTATTCAAAGGTATTTTATCAACAATTTGATTGATAGCTATTTCTATATCATCACAATACGATTTTATGGTAACAGCTCCACAGAACAAAACAGATTGGAAAGCAAGAAAAAAGAAAAGAATAAAACCGCAAATAAAACTCATAGGGGTAAATGTATCCACTTTCCACCACAATTTTACAAAAACAAACATTAGACCAATCCCCGCAATAGTCAATATGATACCTAATAGCAGACTACCCATGGAGTAAGTCAAAATGTTAAATAATGCATTCATATTTTTTCATAATTTTATTTATGGTAAAATTCATTCACCCCATTCTCACAATAAAATAGGGAGAAACAACTTTATTCTTCCATAGATTTACAATTAGACAAAAAGTAAAAATATATTATACACAACACAGCAAAAGTAAAAATATATTTCAATAATAGCAAATAATTTTAACGATAAAATTATTTGCTATTATTGAAATATACAACAAAAGACATCACCCCCAGTTATCACGCGCGAAAGCATATAGGAAAGAGACGAGAGATGCCTTTTCTCTGAGAAAAAATTCTACCCATACCGTCAACCAATTCTATAGGTAGAATCAGGTAACGCATCCGCATGAACCAAGTAACGCTACCCGTAGTGTTTTCGTGAAGTAAATTATCTGATTATGTGGATGGTACGTAACCACTCTTCTACGTCACCCCCTGAGTAGGTTCGCAGGTGGGTAGCGGACGGGGTTACTTCATGTATCTTTTCGACAGACTGCTGAAGGTATTCCGTAGAGCCGTATGTAAAAAAGGGGACGATTATCTTTCCGCCCAAATCATAATTCTCAAGAAAGGTGCAGACTACCATTGCCGGATTATGCCACCAAATGGGAGAACCAACAAAAATAACGTCATAATCATCCACATCAGTGGGCAGGTCTGCCACACCCGGACGGAGGTCGTTATACGATTCATTCTGAATACGGTCGCTGTCATCGTATGGATTAACGGCATACGGCTCGGAGGGCTGAATGCGGTACACGTCGGCACCCGTGGCTTCCACAATTTGGTTGGCAAGGCGTTCCGTGTTTCCGGTCTGTGAGAAATAGGCTACCAATATCCGGCGATTGCCATCATACTCCACTTCATCAGCCGGATAATTCGGGTTGAAATCGTCTTGACAAGACGTTACAAAACATACGGTTAATGCCGCCAATACCAATAAATAAAACTTTCTCATAATCTTTTCTTTTTAGTTCCTGACAATGCAAAATTAGCCGATGGGCAGAAAGCCGGCACTATCCTGATAACAGATTAGAGTATAACTTTTACAGATGCGGGATGCGTACAGCCTCATCTGTAAAAAATATATGATAATCAGTTTTTTGTATAAGCGAAGTAACGCCACAGTCTCCTATTTTTGTGATATGAATTATCAAATACCATTGAATAAAATGAAACAAGAAAAAGGTATTACACGAAGAGAGGCACTGAAACGGATGGGGCTGCTGATGGCAGGTTCGGCGGCGAGTATTACCGGCGTATCGACACTGACGGCTTGCGATAAAGTGCAGAGAAAACGCATTATTCTGTATTTCACCGGAACGGGTAACTGCCTGTATGTGGCGCGCCAACTTGCCGACAAGGAGACGGAAATACTCAGCATCCCTCAAATGGTCAAACAAAGCAGGTATTATTTCGAAGCCGACGAAACTGGGGTTGTTTATCCCATCTATGGGCACATGCCTCCCAATATGGTACGGAACTTCATCAAGCGGGCGAAGCTGAAGGCATCTTATAAGTTTGCCATCTTAACGTACGGCAACCGCAAATGCGATGCTGCAGAAATTTGGCAGCGGATTTCGCAGGAGGCAGGCAATCCGTTCGATTATATCACCACGATGATAATGGTGGACAACTGGCTGCCCAATTTCGACATGAATGAACAGATAAAGATAGATAAGGGAATCCCTGCAAACCTCCGGCGCATATCGGAAGACCTTTCGCATAAACGGAAGTGGCACGAACCGGTGACGGAAGAAGAACGGATGCAGCATCAGGAGTTTCTGCAACGGACCGGACTTGACCCGGCAAAAAGTTTCCAACTGCTTTGTCAGGATTATTTCGTTGTAACCGACCGCTGTATCGGTTATGCCGCTTGCGTAGAGGTATGTCCGAGGGGCAACTACAAAATGACTTCACAGGGTGTAAAAATGGAAGGCGATTGCGAATTCTGTTTCGCCTGCATACAGAACTGCCCGCAAAAAGCTATCGGGTTTTCAAAAGGCGAACGCAATCTGCTTGTAAGAAACGGTGAGAAGAATCCGGAGGTGCGATATCGTAACGAGCATGTTTCACTGTGGGACATCAAGGCATCGAACCGTCAGTAGCACTGAAAACAGATTGTCTCACCCCGGATTTGCGGATATATTTCATCCGGGGTGAGACTTGCCAAGCCGAGTTACTATTTGCCGAAGCCCATTTTCTGCAACCAATTTTGTACAGATGTTTCGGATGCACCCACGTTGTTGCGTGAGATGGCAAGTCCTTTCCGCATTTTAGCACCTTTCTCCAACGAGGCAATGGTTTTCTCTGTCTGTGAGAAGCGGCTGCCTCCATGCGTACAGAAAGGTATCAGCGTTTTGCCCGTAAAATCGTATTCATCGAAAAACGAATAAAGAGGCATCGGCATGTCATACCACCAGTTAGGGAAACCGACGAATATCACATCGTAATCCTTCAGATTCCTGATATGGGTAGCCAGTTTCGGACGTACTTTTCCGTCGGCTTCTTTTTTGGCTGCGTCAATCAGTTCTTTATGCGTACCGGGATAGGTTTGTTCGGTTTTTATCTGAAACAAATCCCCACCCGTTTTTTGGCTGATAAGGGTTGCCACATATTCCGTATTACCATAGAGTTTGCCGTTTACCAAGACACGGCTTGCAATTATAATTCGAACAGGTCATTCCGCGCCAGCAGGCAAGCGCCTACCATTCCTGCTTTATTTTGCAATTTCGATAAAATAATCGCCGAATCACGGTTTACAAGGTTCAATGAGTATTTACGCACTGCTGTCTTTACGGGTTGCAATATATAATCTTCCGTTTGGGCCAAACTTCCTCCAATGACAACCAGTTCGGGATTAAACAGATTAATCAATCCTGCCAAATACCGTCCGAGTTTTCGCCCAATCTCTTCCACCAGCTCGATGCACAACATGTCCTCCTTATTGGTGGCTTCTACGATTTCTTCCAACGTCACTTCATCGGTAGCCGAAAGAATCTTTTGCGCAAGAATGGAGTTTTGCCCATCTCTTACTTTCTCGCAAAGCAGACGGTGAAGCGCCTGCCCGGAAACCTCAGTCTCCAAGCATCCCTTTTTGCCGCATCGACAGATAATCTCATTATCGAACACGCTGAAATGTCCGAACTCACCTGAAAATCCGGAACGTCCTTCGTACATTTTCCCATCAATAATAAAAGCAGCTCCAAGTCCCCAACTGATATTGATGAAGACAATGTTCTTTTCTCCCTGAACCGCACCTTTCAAAAGCTCTCCATACGCCATGGCACGGGTGTCGTTATCGATTCTGACAGGAATGCCGATTCTGTCGCTCAGCACCTCACACAGCGGACGTTCTTCGAAATTGAACATACTGTAACTGTATCCCTGCTCAGGGTTGACACGACCGGATATATTCACACCGATCTGGAGAATCTTGTCTCTCACGCTGTTATGCCTGTCAAGAAAGTCGGTTATATGGCGAACCAGCGTTTCCAGCCCGTTCTGGTTATTCTCAAGCTGGCAGTCCACCCCTATCTGACAGTCCACCATATCGCCTGTAAAGTTCATCAAACCGATGTTCAAACAAAACGTTTTGATGTCTACCCCCACGGTATAGGCAGCATCGGGATTCAAGCCATACACATTAGGCGGTCGTCCTTCACTGGTTTCCTGTTTCCCGTAGTTGACAATGTACCCCGATTCAACCATTTCCATCACAAACTTGGTTACCGTAGGTACACTCAAATCAATTTCTTTCGCTAAGTCAGGAATCGTAGAAAAATGGTTATGCATCAGATAAGAAATAATCCGCTTATGGGTCATCATACCTTTCGTTCCGCTTCCTAACTCCTCTATCAACTTATGTACCATAAAAATGTTATTTTGCAGTTAGAGGAGGCTAAAATACACAATTATCTTAAACGAACCAACCGGATTTAAACATTAATTGAACTTATTTAGATTTTCCCACGCGGCGAAAGCACACGTAAAAATCAGAGACCGTCATCCCCCAAAAAACGCAACCGTTAGTGTTATTCATTTCATGCGGTAGTGTTGACCGGTTCTCCGAATAGAGTTAGCCGGTTCTCCGAATAGCATTTCAAGCCGGGTCAGTCCAGATAAAACAATTATTTTAGAGCCAGCAGAACAACCTCATTATCAAGCATAAAATAGAAAAACATCTCTTTTATGAGCGCCCGACAGATTTTTTTCATTACTTTAGAGCAACCAAATCACAAAAATCATCTAACAGTATGAAAAAATTAATGCTATTTCTTACCCTTGTTATCTTATCGAAAGCATACGCTTACGCCGACAACTTCAACTCTTTCCAACTCCCCAACTACCCCATAGAGAAAGGTGTTTCAGCTCCTTTCGCCGGATTCATAGGAGATTGGCTGATAGTAGGCGGAGGATGTAATTTTCCCACCAAGCCGGCCGCCGACGGAGGAAGTAAAGTGTATTATAAGGAATGTTATGCCATAAACACACGCTCAAAGGCTCCGGAGTGGACACAAATAACCGACTTGCCTCTGCCTGTGGCATACGGTTGTGCGGTAGAGACCACACAAGGATTGGTTTGCATAGGAGGCATGAATGCCGATTCGTGTCTTACGAGCGTTTTTCTGATCGAGCCCCAAAAGAACAAACGCGGTTTTTCCATACGCACACTTCCCTCATTGCCTCAAACAATCGACAATGCATCGGCGACAGCAATAAACAATGTCATTTACCTAACCGGAGGAAACCAGCAGAATAAAGGGAAATCACTCTTCCGGTTTAATCTGAATTCAGGAACAGGATGGGAAACATTGCCCTCCTATCCCGGACCGCAACGAACCCAGCCGATACTTGTCAACGACCGTCGCCATTTGTATTTGGCAGGAGGATTTCAAGCTCCCACGAAAGAAACGGAAAGTATCTTGTCGGACGACATCTTATGCTTTAATACGGAGCGTAATCAATGGGAGTATTTCTCGGAAATACCTAACGAGGAAGACGGTGAAAAACGTTGCTTGGTTGGAGGAGCAGGCACACAAACGTCCACCCATTTCATCCTTACCGGAGGAGTTAATTACACCATTTTCAAAAACGCTATCGAAGGAAAAACCGATAAAGATTACATGCGCAAAAATCCGATGTGGTATAAATTCAACGATGATGTTCTGTTCTTTAATTTCAAACAGAAAAAATGGTCAGTTCACCCCAATACATTCGGAATGGCCCGCGCAGGAGGCATATTGCTGTATCACAACGACTGCCTGTATATGATATGCGGAGAAATCAAACCGGGCATCCGTACCCCTGAGATTATTATTTTGCCGGATATAAAAAGCCTAATTAGATAAAAATAAAGAGGTAAAAGATTGGATTATAAAATAAATATCCTTATTTTTGCCTTATTAAATAAATTTATTTACAAAATAAGCTGTTATGGAAAGAATCATTGGATTAATTGATGCTCCGTTCACTCCCTTTTACGAAAATGGAGAAGTGAACTATGAACCCATTGAAAAATATGCGCAGATGCTGGCTAAAAACGGTCTGAAAGGCGTATTCATTAACGGTTCATCAGGCGAGGGATACATGCTGACCGAAGAAGAACGCATAAAATTGGCTGAACGATGGATTGAAGTCGCTCCTGAAGGTTTCAAAGTAATCGTACACGTAGGAAGCTGTTGTGTAAAAGCAAGCAAGATGCTTGCCGAACACGCACAAAAAATCGGAGCTTGGGGTATCGGCGCAATGGCTCCTCCTTTCCCCAAAGTAGGCCGAATTGAAGAATTGGTAAAATACTGTGAAGAGATAGCAGCAGGAGCACCCAACCTGCCTTTCTATTATTATCACATTCCGGCATTCAACGGCGCTTATCTCCCGATGCCTGCGTTCTTGGAGGCTGTAGACGGACGTATCCCGAATTTCGCCGGAATCAAATATACTTACGAAAGCATTTACGAATATAACCAATGCCGCTTATACAAGAACGGCAAATACGACATGCTTCACGGACAAGATGAAACAATTCTTCCGGCACTGGCCATGGGCGGAGCGCAAGGCGGAATAGGCGGCACTACAAACTATAACGGTAAAAACTTGGTGGGCATCATCGAGGCATGGAAAAACAATGACATTGAAAAGGCACGCGAACTGCAAAACTTCTCGCAGGCGGTAATCAATGTTATCTGTCACTATCGCGGCAATATCGTAGCCGGCAAGCGTATCATGAAACTCATCGGTTTGGATTTGGGTAAAAACCGCACGCCGTTCCAAAACATGACCGACGAGGAAGAAGCACGCATGAAGGCGGAACTGGAAGCTATCAATTTCTTTGAACGTTGCAATAAATTCTAAGCTGCCATGAACCTTGATTCTTACCTCAGTTATTGGGCTAATCTGTATAAAGAAGATATGCTCAACGATATCATGCCGTTCTGGATGGAACACGGACTCGACAAGACACACGGGGGTGTTTACACGTGTGTTGACCGTAAAGGAGAACTGATGGATTCGACCAAATCGGTATGGTTTCAAGGACGATTTGCCTTTACCTGCTGTTTTGCTTATAATCACATAGAACAGAAACAGGAATGGCTGGACGCAGCGAAAAGTACACTCGACTTCATCGAGGCTCATTGTTTTGACAAAGACAGAAGAATGTATTTCGAAGTAATGGCAGACGGAACGCCGTTGAGAAAGAGAAGATATGTATTTTCTGAAAGTTTCGCCGCCATTGCCATGGCTGAATATGCACTGGCTACCGGAGACCAAAGCTATGCGCAAAAGGCATTGGAAGTGTTTAAAGACATGCGGCGCTTCCTTCATACTCCGGGTATATTGGAACCCAAATACCTGCCTACGGTACAGATGCAGGGACACTCTATCACCATGATTATGATTAATGTGGCAAGCTGTGTCAAAAAAGTGATTAGTGACCCGGAATTAGACCAACAAATAAACGAATCATTACAGGCGCTTAAGAACTATTTTATCCATCCGGAATTTAAGGCTTTGCTGGAGACGGTAGGTCCGAATGGTGAATTTATCGATACCATCAACGGACGAACCATCAATCCGGGGCACTGTATCGAAACGTCTTGGTTCCTCTTCGATGTGGCACGTGACCGTGGCAACGACAAAGAGTTGATTGATTTAGGACTCACCATCCTCGACTGGTCATGGGAATGGGGATGGGATAAAGAGTTCGGCGGTATCATCAACTTCCGGGATTGCAAGAACTTGCCCGCACAAGACTATTCGCAGGATATGAAGTTCTGGTGGCCTCAAACCGAGTCAATCATCGCTACGCTATATGCTTATAAACTCACTCAAGACCCGAAATACTTGCAGATGCACCGTCAAATCAGCGAATGGACATACGCTCATTTCCCCGACCATGAATACGGCGAATGGTATGGTTACCTGCATCGCGACGGTTCAGTGGCACAACCGGCAAAAGGCAATCTGTTCAAAGGGCCGTTCCATATCCCTCGAATGATGACCAAAGCATATACTTTATGCCAAGAAATACTTGCCGGAAAATAATCCGGCAAGTTCCATTTTGTAAACAGAAAATTGATACGACATGAAAAATACCAAAATTTACCCGTGGGTTGTAGTGGCTTTATTGTGGGGCGTAGCGCTGTTAAACTATATGGACCGGCAAATGCTGAGTACCATGAAAGACGCCATGCAGATAGACATCGTGGAACTACAATCTGCAACCAATTTCGGAAGGCTGATGGCTGTATTTCTTTGGATTTACGGTATCATGAGTCCCTTTGCGGGGATGATAGCCGACCGTCTTAACAGAAAATGGCTGATAGTAGGAAGTTTGTTCGTGTGGTCGGGAGTGACTTACCTGATGGGGATTGCCGACACATATCATCAGATATTCTGGCTGCGTGCCATCATGGGTATCAGCGAAGCGCTGTACATACCTGCCGGACTTTCACTCATCGCCGATTATCATACAGGGCGTTCGCGTTCGCTTGCCGTAGGAATACACATGACCGGACTTTATACGGGACAGGCGATTGGAGGATTCGGGGCAACGGTGGCTGCTGCTTTTTCTTGGCACACTACCTTCCACTGGTTCGGAATCATCGGAATTGCATACGCGGTCATACTGATGTTGTTCTTAAAAGATAAGAAAATGGAAGTCATCCCGGACAAACCGCTTGCAGAGTCTCCTCAGAAAGAAAGTCTGGGAAAGGGCTTGAAGAAATTGTTCGGCAACGTGGCTTTCTGGGTTATCTTGTTTTATTTCGCTGCGCCCAGCCTGCCGGGATGGGCTACCAAGAACTGGCTTCCCACGCTGTTTGCCGAGAACCTGAATCTCCCGATGGCTGAAGCCGGACCGATTTCGACCATCACCATTGCCGTGTCTTCGTTTATCGGTGTGATAGTGGGCGGAAGTTTATCCGACCGCTGGGTACAGAAGAACCTGCGTGGACGTGTCTACACCGGAGCTATCGGACTTGGGCTGACCATTCCTTCGCTGTTGCTGCTCGGATTCGGACATCACATCGTTGCCGTCATCGGTGCGGGATTGCTATTCGGTATCGGTTACGGAATCTTCGATGCGAATAACATGCCTATCCTATGCCAGTTTGTTTCTGCCCGGCAACGCGCCACGGCATACGGCATCATGAACATGACGGGCGTATTTGCCGGGGCTCTTATCACCGACCTGCTGGGACAGTGGACCGACGGCGGCAACTTGGGAATGGGATTTGCCATGCTGGCGATTGTAGTGGCTGCGGCACTTTGCGCACAGCTTTACTTCTTACGCCCAAAAACAGATAATGTTGAATAAAAAAACCTATACATACACGAATCATTATGATAGTTTCAAACCTGACTCACAGTGATAGAATAGAGGCGTTACATCCGCTTTTCAAAACTTTTTTCGATTACGTCAAGACTCACGACCTGCTGAATGCCGAATACGGACGCATCGAAGTTCAGGGAGACGACGTGTTTATTAACCATATCAATCCGGAATGTGTACCTGCCGATAAACAAGTATTGGAGTTGCACCGCGATTACATTGACATCCACCTGCTGCTTGAAGGAACGGAAACCATCGGGTGGAAAGCGATAGAAGACCTTACCCACGAAATCAAGCCTTACGAAAAGGAAGGCGACTGTGCGCTGTACGCTGACAAGCCTACCGCCTGCGTAACGCTCCGCCCGGGAGAATTTCTGATTGCTTTCCCCGAAGACCCTCATGCTCCCATCATCGGCGAGGGAAAAATAAAGAAACTTATCGGTAAAATAAAAATCTAATCATACTGCAACACCATGAAGAAACTATTATCCCTACTACTCGGATTGTTTTCATTTATCGGCTTACAGGCATCCGACACGGTTTTTGTCAAAGCTCCTCAAGTGCCCATCCTGATAGAGCGGAATGACAATGTATTACTTTACATGCGTCTTGATGCCAAGCAGACCCAAACGCTGGATAACGTTACCCTGACGTTCGACAAAGAAGTACCGACCTCACAGATAAAATCGGTAAAACTGTATTATGGCGGCACCGAAGCATCGCAAGACAGAGGAAAGAAACGCTTTGCTCCGGTAGAATACATATCAAGCAATAACCCCGGACGTACACTGGCGGCAAATCCGTCTTATTCCGTAAAAAAATCGGAGGTATCTCCTACTTCGAACACCGTGAAGCTGGAAGGAAACCAAAAACTGTTCCCCGGATATAACTTCTTTTGGGTGAGCATCGAGATGAAACCTTCGGCTTCGCTGCACACCAAAGTTTGTGCGCAAATCTCGCAAATCGAAGCCGACGGCAAGTCTATTCCCGTAAAAGACATGAGCAAAGGCAAAGTGGTGAGAAGAATGGGCGTAGGCGTGCGTCATGCCGGCGATGACGGCTCCGCGGCTTTCCGTATCCCCGGATTGGTTACGACCAACAAGGGTACGCTTTTGGGCGTGTACGACGTACGTTATAACAGTAGCGTAGATTTGCAGGAGCATATCGACATTGGTTTGAGCCGGAGTACCGACGGAGGAAAAACGTGGGAAAAGATGCGTCTGCCACTATCGTTTGGTGAATACGACGGACTGCCGGCGGCTCAAAACGGAGTGGGCGACCCTTCTATCTTGGTAGATACCAAAACCAATACGGTTTGGATTGTGGCGGCATGGACACACGGCATGGGCAACCAGCGCGCATGGTGGAGTTCGCATCCGGGCATGGATTTGAACCATACAGCGCAACTGGTAATGGCGAAGAGCACGGACGATGGCAAAACATGGTCGGCACCCATCAACGTTACCGAACAGGTAAAACAGCCCGAATGGTACTTCTTGTTACAAGGGCCGGGAAGAGGAATCACCATGCAAGACGGTACACTGGTTTTCCCGATACAGTATATCGACAAAACGCGCATCCCGAACGCCGGCATCATGTATAGCAAAGACCGGGGAGCTACATGGCACATCCACAACCATGCCCGCACCAACACCACGGAAGCGCAAGTTGCCGAAGTGGAACCGGGAACGCTCATGCTCAACATGCGAGACAACCGGGGCGGAAGCCGTGCTGTATATACTACTACCGATTTGGGCAAGACGTGGAAAGAACACGAGTCTTCACGCACGGCACTGATTGAACCGGTATGTATGGCGAGCCTCATCAGTGTAAAAGCCAAAGACAACGCGCTTGGCAAAGACTTGCTGATATTCTCGAACCCCAACTCTACCAGCGAACGAAAAGATATGACCATCAAAATCAGTACCGACGGAGGAAAAACTTGGAGCGCGGAACATCAACTCCTGTTAGACGAAGGGTATAACTGGGGTTATTCATGTCTTACCATGATTGACAAAGAAACCATAGGCATACTGTATGAAAGCAGTGTAGCCCACATGACTTTCCAAAGTATAAAGCTGAAAGACATTATCCGATAATAAGAAGCCCAAAACAACTTATTGGATAATTTAAACGAACTCTTAGCATTAGTAATTATTTATCAGTTGCGGCAGGTAAAAACAGCGCTTTTTTACCTGCCGTTTTTTTACATTCATCGTTCTTGCACACAAAGATTGTTACTTTCAGCCTTAGATTCTGATTGAACAAATACGCAACAATGCCTTATATATAAAGACTGTTACTTTTCAGCCTCCAAAAGTATTAAAATTTCTATTCGAAAAGCAAGTCATCCCTATGGGTAAAACCGGAAGACTTATCCGCATGAAATACCCCAAACAAACCGTAGCGTTTCGCGGGATAAACCAATAGCCGCTTTCCTAATCCGACAAACGAAAGCCATCGCTCCCCAAAAGCCAACCTTGCTCTTTAAATGTTAAATCATGGCTCTCAAACAACAGTAACATTTTCACAGCCATAAATTTCAAAATTACATTCTGACAAAATAAGCTATTAACTAAAATGAAACATATACAAACGCCCTAATAAAAAACATAGAACATAAAAAGTTGGGTCGTTAATAAAATATTCTTTCAAAATATTCTTCATTATGAAAATATATTTATATATTTGCCTTGTCAAACCCAGTTTTTATAAAGTTGACCTTTTGTTAACGTTTCGGCAAGACACCAATCATGAGTTTTAACCTAATACACTCAATAAGTATGAATAAAAGATTTAAGTCAGTTAGCATGTTGCTGTTTTTAGGTAGCATATCTACCGGGATAGTCAACGCTACACCCACTAACGACGAGATGGCAGTCAGCATCACACAACAGGCCGCCACATGTCAAGGTATTGTGAAAGACGCAACAGGTGAAGCGGTTATCGGTGCTTCGGTTGTAGTAAAAGGAACAACAAACGGTACGATAACTGATTTGGATGGCAATTTCGCCTTGTCGAACGTAAACAAAGGGGACGTTATCGAAATTTCATTTATCGGTTATGCTACCCAATCGATGGTTTGGAACGGCGAACCTCTCAGCATTGTATTAAAAGAAGATACAGAGATTCTTGACGAAGTGGTGGTAACCGGATACGGTGGCTCACAAAAACGTGCGGCATTGACTACCGCCATCTCTAAAATGGACGACCAAGTTATCAAAAACGCGGCGATGAGTAACGTAGGACAGGCGCTGCAAGGTTCGGTAACCGGTCTGCGTGTAGTAAACACCACCGGACAGCCGGGTGCAGAACCTGATATTACCCTTCGAGGCGGTGCAACCATTACGGGTGGAAACAGTAGAGCGTTAATCGTTGTCGATGGTATTATCCGCGACAGCATGAGCGACATCAACCCCTCAGACATCGAATCCATACAGGTATTGAAAGATGCTGCCTCAACAGCTATCTACGGAGCGCGTGCCAACGGAGGTGTTATCTTGGTTGAAACGAAAAGCGGAAAAGAAGGGAAAGCTACTGTAAACTATAAATTCAAATTAGGTGTAAACTTTGCCCGCATGGGGTACGACTTCTGTAACGCACACGATTATATCTACTATAACCGTTTGGGTTACAAGCGGTATACCAACAACGTGCCGGGTGCTGCCAGCGTAGATACGCAAACGGGTTACGGTACGCAAAACAGCTTGATTGATGTTCAATACCTTACCAGCGAAAACTCTCACCTCCAGAATGAAGGATGGCTGGTTATGGATGACCCGTACTACGAAGGACAACAGTTGCTTTACAAGGATTACAGCGGCATGTTAGACGACGCCGTGTTCGACAAAACAGCGCTGACCCAAGACCATTACATCAACATCACCGGCGGTAACGACAAGGGTACTTACATCGCCAGCATGGGATATTACAAGGAAGATGGTCAGATTCAGGGAACAGGCTACAAGCGTTTCAACGGTTCTGTCAGCGGAACGTATAAGATATTCCCCTTCTTAAATGTAAAAGGAGGAGCTACTTATACATGGTCTCAACAGCCGTCGTTGTGGATTGGTTCATACGAATTATTCTACCGTACGCGCTCACAACGTCCTACATGGAATCCGTATAACGAAGACGGAACACCGGCATCAGGATGGGGCACGGGCGACGGTAATCCGGAATATTACAGAGAAAGGCTTACCAGCGAAGACGGAACGCGCAAGGCAACTTACAATTTCGGATTCGATTTGGACATCATCCCCAAGAAACTGACATTGAGCGGTAACTCATCTCTCTATCATTATGACTACCAGTATGAATCATTCAACAAGTCATATCAGACACAGACATCGGATACCCCGACCAATACGCGCGAAGCAACTGCGCAGATACAGCGTTACACCCAGATACAGGTCAACGGAACGTTGAACTATCGCGACACGTTCAAAGACAGCCATAACTTGGATGTCATGTTAGGTAGTGAGTACTTCGGGTATAATGAATTTACAATGGAGGCAAGAACCCAAAATTCACCGACCGACGACATCCCGACTCTGAACGCCGGAGCAACACGTACTTATACCACTTCAAACAAGACGGGGTATCGTATTGCTTCCGTATTCGGACGTGTGAATTACAACTATCAAATGAAATACCTCGTATCATTGGTAGCACGTTACGACGGTATCTCACGTTTGAAAGACAACCGTTGGGGTTTCTTCCCGGGTGTTTCCGTAGGATGGAATGTTACTGAAGAAGATTTCTGGAAAGAATCTAAAGTAGCCGATGTTATCAGCAACATCAAACCGCGTTTGAGTTACGGTGTAAACGGTAACGTAAACGGAATCGGAAACTTCGACATTTACGGAGTTTACAGACAAATCGGAGCCGGTAACTACAACGGTGCAACCGGATATTACAACTCAACGTTGATAAACACCGGTTTGAGATGGGAACAGAGCCGCTCGTTCGAAGCCGGTTTGGACTTAGGATTCTTCAACAACCGCTTGGCGTTTATTTTGGACTACTATAACCGAACTACCGATGATTTGCTTACTGATGTGAACCTGCCGGCATATACCGGTTTCTCAAGCATGAAGACCAACTTGGGTAAACTGCGCAACTCTGGTTTCGAAATGGAAGTAAGAGCAAACATCCTCTCTAATCCCGACGGGTTCAACTGGGAAGTTTCGGCAAACCTTACCTCTGTATCGAACAAGGTTTTGCAACTTCCTACAAGCGACAAACCGTTTAACCAAATAGACGGATACGAAGTTGCAGCCGGACCGTACGACCCCGAAACCGGAACCACTCCTACCAAATGGATTGGCGGTTATAGAGAAGGTGGTAAGTTAGGCGACTTGGTAGGTTACGTACAACATCACGTATTCAGAGACTGGGACGATGTACGTGCTAACGCCAACATGGTTATCGATGAAGTTGCCAACCTTTACGGACCGGGCATGGCAGACCAAATCAACCCGAACACGGGAGTGACCTACGCCGAATCGGATGGATGGAAACCCATCGAACCGGGAGACGTTTGCTGGAAAGATATCAACCAAGACGGAAAAATCAACAGCCTCGACCGCGATGTGGTAGGAAACATTTTCCCGAAAGTAACCGGTGGACTTTCAACTACCCTCTCATATAAGAACTGGTCATTATACGCACGTTTCGACTACGCTTTGGGTCATACGATTTATAATGACTTGAAAGCCCGCTCACTCGGACAGTATCAGGGACAGTTTAACATCATTACGCAAGTTCACGACATGTGGAGTGAAACCAATCCTGACACCGACCTTCCGGTATTTACTTACGCCGACCAGTTGAACAAGAAAAACATCACCCGTTCAAATAACGGAAATACGGCAGTAGACAACAACAGTTCACGTTTCTATGAAAAGGGTGACTACTTGGCACTGCGCGAGATTACATTAAGCTATAACCTGCCGAAAAAATGGATAAGCAAAGCGGGAATGACCGATGCACAAGTATATGTAACCGGACAGAACCTGTTCTACATTACAGGCTATGACGGTGTATCACCCGAACCGGCACTCTCAACTGTTTATGGTCGCGGTATTGATAACGGACGTTATCCTACTCCGAGAACCGTATTGTTTGGTTTATCTGTAACATTCTAAATTATTACTACAAGTTATGAAAAAGATATTCAATTATATTTTAGCAGGATGTATCGCTACATCTTTCTCCGGATGTCTGGACATGGAACCGGTCAGCAGCATTACGGATGCAAACTACTGGCAAGATGCAGCTCAATTCGAAGCCTTCAACGTGGGTCTTCACGGCTTGCTTCGTGAACGGACGTACACCATCTTCGAATTGGGAGAACCGCGTGCCGATATTTACAACACCAATCCGTTTACCGGCGAAGCTACACAAGGTGTAGAACGAATGATTGACAACACACTGAATGCCGCCAATCCGGTAATCAGCAACTACGGTGAATTTTATACCATCATCAACCAGTTAAACCTGATGATCAGCCATACTGAATCAACCGGTTTATTGGCAGACAATGTCAGAAGCTACTATCTGGGACAGGCATACGGATTGAGAGCATACGTTTACTTCCACCTGCTGCGTTCATGGGGTGATGTTATTCTTCATCTTGACTATACGGAAGGAACTTCTGTCAACATCGGAAACATGAGTAAAGCAGCTTCACCCGCAGCCGAGGTGATGACGCAAATCAAGAACGATATTCAAAGTTCGGAAGATGCGTTCGGCGATGATTACTCTTTCAAAAACGGCAAATGTTATTGGTCTAAAGCAGCTACCATGATGCTGAAAGGAGAAGTCTATCTGTGGAGCGGCAGACACATGGGAGGAGGCAATACCGACTACACGACGGCAAAAAACGCATTGGAAAGCGTAAAGAATGCCAACGTTACATTGCAGAGCAATTTCAGCAGAGTATTCGCTTATGACAACAAAGAGAACTCAGAAATCATCTTCACCATCCACAACGGAAGAAACGAATACACGATGTGGAACGACCAGTACAGACTGAATATGGTTATGAACCAGAACTTCTTTGCTTCTTATTGTGATGAAAACGGAACCCCGCTGAGCCAAACGGATATGTCTGATATGAACGGTCTTATCCGTTACCAAGTTGAACAGGAACTGTACACCAAGCTGTTCCGCGACGGGGATACCCGAAAAGGTTATTCAATCAAAGGTATATATCAACAAAATGAAAATACCAAAGAGATTACATTCAGCGCACCGATACCTTATAAGTTTCAAGGTGTATTGCTGGAAGGTGACGCTACCCGAAGCTGGCTTGATGATTATCCCATCTACAGATATGCCGACTGCCTGTTAGCTCTTGCGGAAGCAAAAGCATTCTTGGGAGAAGACATCACAGCAGAAATCAACGAAGTACGCGAACGTGCATACGGAACAGAATATTTCAATGCCCACAGAGCAGAAGTGGCATATCCGAACGATACGGATGCTGCATTCTACACTAACAACCGCTTTGTAGGAAGTGACGCAGACCCGCTCGAAGCAATCCTGAAAGAACGGATGAGAGAATTCTTGTTCGAAGGAAAGAGATGGTATGACATCCGACTGATGGGTGATGAATATGCTACGAAATATTCTAACGCAAATGCTTCACGCCTGTTATGGCCGATTGATGAAAATACTTTGGGAGAAAATGAAGCGCTGAAGCAAACTCCCGGATATGAAAATTAATTAAGTAGTCCTTTGAAAAAGAGTATCCTCCCTAAGTTTGTGAGGATACTCTTTTGCTTTTCCCTAAATATCTTTTCGAAAATGAAAAAACTTATTTTCCTCCTGTGTTGCCTTGCTGCCAATATTTCGCTTTTCGGACAAGCCACCCCGAAATATTCTACATATTACTATCAGCGGGCTACATTGTTTGAACAGTTACCCGTATCTGCCGATGATATTTTATTTGTTGGAAACAGCATTACGGACGGGGGAGAATGGAGCGAACTGTTCAATAATCCGCATGTAAAAAACCGGGGAATCAGCGGAGATACCACCGAAGGTGTTTACGACCGACTTTCGGTGTTGCTCAAGGGGCAGCCCGCACAGATATTCTTACTTATCGGAATCAACAACGTGCCGAGAGGAGAGTCGGCGAACAATATAACGGAAAGTATTCGGAATATTGTCAAGAAAGTAAAGGCCGAGTCTCCACATACCGAACTTTTTGTACAGAGCTTACTTCCTGTTACTCCCCATTACAAGATGTTTGAGGGACACACTTCGCGCTGGCAAATGATACCGGATATCAATCGGACTATCCGGCAAATGACACAAGAGGAACATGTGACTTATATTGACCTGTTCTCTCATTTTGCTGACGAACAAGGTCAGATGAAAACCGAATATACGAACGACGGACTTCACTTGTTAGGTAAAGGGTATCTGCTTTGGAAAACGATTATCACTCCTTATATTAAAAAATAGCCATGAAACGATTCTTTGTTTTGCTTATTCTTTGTTCTTGGATTACTGTCTGGACGCAAGCTGACGAAACCGTCAAGGTGGCTTGCGTGGGAAACAGCATTACCTATGGAACAGGAATCGTTGACAGAATGAAGATGTCTTATCCAGCTCAGCTTCAGAATATGTTGGGCGACAGATTCCGGGTGGGCAACTTCGGGAAACCGGGAGCTACCTTGCTTGAAAAGGGGCATCGCCCGTACCGGAAGCAGGAGGAGTATCAGAATGCGCTTCGGTTTGCAGCAGATATTGTTGTTATTCATTTGGGAGTAAACGATACCGACCCGCGTGATTGGCCTGATTATCGAGATAACTTCGTGAAAGATTATCTTCGCCTGATTGATTCGTTCAGAGAAGTCAATCCGCAATGCCGCATCCTGATTGCTTACATTACTCCGATAGGCGACAGACATCCACGTTTCATGTCGGGTACGCAGCAATGGCACAAAGAGATACAGGAGGCTATCAAAACCGTGTCGGAAATCAGCGGAGCGGAACTGATTGATTTTCATACGCCGCTTTACCCTTTCCCTAATCTGTTTCCCGATGCCATTCATCCCAACGAAGAGGGAGCAGGTATTTTGGCAAAGACCGTATATGCTGCCATTACGGGGAATTACGGCGGATTGCAACTACCCGCCACCTATTCAGACAACATGGTGTTACAAAGAGATACCGCCCTCTGCATACATGGAATGGCGAATGCGGGTACTCATGTAACCGTAAAGATTGCAGGACAGCATAAAACGGCAACTGCCGGAAAGAATGGTAGATGGGAAGTGACAATAGACCCGATACGGGCGGGAAGCAATTACACGCTGACGGTCAGCACACCGGAAACCTCCCAAACGTTCCGAAACGTGGCAGCGGGGGAAGTCTGGTTGTGTTCCGGACAGTCGAACATGGAATTTATGTTGAAACAAGACCGGAACGCGGCGTCTGCCATACCGCAAGCCACGAATCCGGACATCCGTCTGTTTAACATGCAGGGCAGATGGAAAACCGATGCTTCCGAATGGACAGAACAAGCCATCGATTCGGCGAGCCGGCTGATGTATTACAAAGAAACGACATGGCAAACATGTACGCCTGTTTCGGCTGCCAACTTTTCGGCAGTAGCTTATTACTTCGGGAAGATGCTTCAAGACAGCCTGCACGTGCCCGTCGGACTCATCTGTAATGCCGTGGGAGGTTCTACTACCGAATCATGGACGGACCGCTTTTCATTGGAGGCAAATTTTCCGGCTATCCTCAAAGACTGGACGACCAACGACTTTATCCAGCAATGGGCACGCGAACGGGCTTTACTGAACCTGAGGCGAAGCACATCATCCTTCAAGCGGCATCCGTACGAGCCGTGTTACCTCTATGAAGCCGGTATCCTGCCACTCGAAAAATATCCGATAAAAGGAGTTATCTGGTATCAGGGAGAATCGAACGCGCATAACATGCAGGCACACAGCCGGCTGTTTAAACTGTTGGTGGAAGGATGGAGAAAGCAGTGGAACAATGCACGACTGCCGTTCTATTTTGTTCAACTCTCCAGCCTTAACCGTCCTTCGTGGACGTGGTTCCGCGACAGCCAGCGACTGCTTATGCAAGATATTCCATACACCGGGATGGCTGTTTCGTCCGACAAAGGAGATTCTCTTGATGTACATCCTACCGACAAACGGCCGATAGGAGAACGCTTGGCTCGATGGGCGCTTTGCCGCGAATATGGCAAAGCGATAGTACCGTCGGGGCCTCTATTCAAACGCGCCACACAGGAAAACGATACCGTAGTGGTAGAGTTTGCTTACGGCGAAGGCTTACACACTTCGGATGGGAAACCGCTTACGCATTTTGAAGTGGCAACCTACGAAGGCTTTTATTTCCCTGCCAGAGCCGAAATAAGAAAAAACAAAGTCATCCTCTATACAGACAAGGTAAAACATCCGAAGTTTGTTCGATATGGATGGCAACCGTTTACCCGGGCTAATCTGGTGAATGGCGACGGACTGCCGGCATCCACCTTCCGGGGAATCATCCGATAAAAACCCTACCTTTTTTCATATAAACTGTGATTCCGGAGGTCGCTTCAATATACAAACGAAGCGGCCTCCAAGAATCACTACCAATCTTTTTTCCATTAAATCCTATCTAAACAGATGTACAAATAAAATTATTAAATAACTATAAACCAATGATATAACTTTTTATATCATGTACATTTCAAGTATTCCGATTGATTATTTTACGCATAAGACATATTTTCGCACGAAAAAACAAACGACTCACATCTTTTTTTGAAATGAAACAGAGGTATTATCAACTGATTGCTATTGCAGTTGTATTTATTTGGGGCACAACTTTTATCTCTACCAAAATACTCATCAACTACGGACTTTCCCCTCAAGATGTTTTCTTTTACCGCTTCTTGTTAGCCTATATCGGCATCTGGACGATTTCTCCGTTAAAGCTATTCGCAGATAATTGGAAAGATGAGTTGTATATGATGGCCGGCGGAATAACCGGTGGTTCGCTATTCTTCTTCCTGCAAAACCTGTCTTTACAGATGACACAAGCATCTAACGTGTCTTTTATTATTTGCACCTCGCCACTATCAGCAACCATTCTAACCGTATTGTGTACGCGCAACGAGAAGTTTACCAAAAGATTCGTTTACGGCTCTTTAGCCGCACTGTTAGGAGTAGGGTTGGTTATATTCAACGGAAACGTTGTGCTCAAACTATCTCCCACAGGCGACTTCTTGGCTTTATCGGCATCTCTTTTATGGGGCGTATACAGCTTAATAATCAAGCGGATAACCAACAGCTATTCTTCGATATTCATAACGCGCAAAGTGTTTTTCTATGGCATCTTAACCATATTGCCCGTGTTTTTAATCCAACCTTTGTTCATGGATTTCGACCTGTTAGTAACTCCGGTCATTTTAGGGAATTTGCTGTTTCTTGGGATTGCAGCATCATTAGGCTGTTATCTGTTATGGAATATAGTAGTAAGCAAAATGGGAGTCATACAGAGTTCCAATTATCTTTATCTGAATCCGCTTGCTACCACGCTGGGAGCTTATGCAGTTCTTAACGAACAAATAACCCTCGTAGCACTGGGAGGAATGATATTGATACTGACAGGCATATACATCGCTACCCGCAAACAGGAGCCATAAAAAACACTGTCCCCTGCATCAGTACAAACTGATTAAGGGGACAGCAAAACATTTTAACTTTCTTAAATACCACAAATCCAATTTCAATCAGGTCCTATTTAAATTTTGCTCTGCCTCGGTTTGAGAATTGTTTTCGAAGAACAAACCGGAAACAAACTCAGAAGGGGCGGATAAAAACACTTAATCGGAAAATTAAAACAGGCTCTTAATTTCTTTAGGATTTATCCCATAGCGATTCCTCCCGGGATCGCTATCTTGAAGCACTAAATATAAAAACCAAAAACATCCGAAAGGCACTAAGTTAATGAATAACCAATAGCCGCTTTTTCCTATATCATGCAGCCGCCTTACACTGACAGCATAACTCGGAATCAAGCAAAAGAGGAACAAAACTCCGACAAACATAAATTTTGTATTTGCCAAAGCATCGAGAGCACATGCCGCAAAAATAAAGATTACAAGAATCAGTACAGACATCCAGTATTCTCTACGACACGCCCGACCGGACCAATTGTCCCAACTTTTAAGCATTCGGATAAATTCTTTCATTTTTACATTAATCTATAAAGGCACGTAAACATTATGTCATTATAACAAATAAAACATTCTTTTGTTCTCACCGCTTCAAGGCACATAATCCGCCCATCCAAAGACAGAAAAAACTGCCTATCCAAAGGTAATACCCGATAGTCATCGAATCGATGGCAAACATCTGTCCCGACTCGTCTTTTATGACCGAAGGACAGAACAGAAAACTCATCCCTAATACAAACGTACAAACCATCCAAATGTGGAAAGATTTAGACCGGTTATGCAACAAACTAATTATAGCAAAGAGGTAAGTAACATTAGCAAACCATGAAAAATAGAAGAGGCTCAACAAACTGCTGTCCATCACCAAGCCCACCCATCCGAAAAGAGAAAGAAACCAGCCTCCCACTTCCGGATAGCCTTCTCCTTCTACGATAAATGAAGGGAAATAACACGCCAGCACGTAACAAATCATGCTGGGAATAAACATTAATTTTTGCATCGCTTTTAGAGTTCGTTTAAATTTTGCTCGGCTTTAGTTTGAGAATTGTTTTCGAAGAACAGACTGGAAACAAACTCAAAAGGAAGCTGATAAAAACAACTTATTGGAAAATTTAAACAGGCTCTTATATTTGGTAGGATTCTCCTAAAAGCCTGTTTCAATAAATTACGGGTGCAAAATTACGCCCCCTTACATGAAGAAAGAAAAAACCGTGATAGACAAATAAATTTCATAAAACACTAATATGCAGATGATTACACAAGACAAGCGTGTACATTACCCCAACAGGCAATATACGCCATCAACCAACACACCCATTTATATTTTCCCGGAAAAACAGTCTGCCCCCATCCTTCCGTTAAAGCCAATACTTAATCCATGACACCTGCGGGCAGAAAATTTTGAATTTATTCAAACTCATAAAAAGCTCGTTTCAAGCATTTTACGATTAGTGCAGAAGGATGAAAAACTCTAACGGAAGAACCGGTCAGCCTTTCGAATAGAAATGGTCAACTCTACCGCATGGGATAACCCACGCTAACGGTAGCGTTTTCGGGGGATATCAAAATTGTCTGATAAAATCATCGAGCGTCATGTTCTCGATTTTCATCTTTTCTTTCAAGCGCATTTTCTTTCTCGAAATGCTCCCCTTAGCAATATGATATACATCCGAAAGCAGAGACAGTGGCAGCTCCATTTTCAACAGACAGATAAAATGTACCTCCTCTGACGTCAACTGCGGAAACGCTTCTTTTAAACGATACGTGAAATTATTGAAACAAGCATTGGTGTTCTGGACTATAATATCCCAGTCTTCTTTTTTCAGATGCATAAAGCCCTGCGAGTTCTGACTTTTTATCAAAATCGGGACTGTAAGCGCATTGAGCCTCTTATAATACTCCGTGCGCTGATTAAGCGACTCCACCTCAAGGGCTTCACGGTCATCTTTTTCCTGCTGGTACCGATGTTCTGCCTCACACCTGCTATTCTGAAGATCGACCATAATCTCTTCTTTTTCTTTCAGCGTCACCTCGATTTTTCTTTTCGCCCGTTTCACACGGTACACAATCAAGATTCCCACCCCAAGAATCAAGAACAAACTCACAGCCAGCTTGTAATAAGCCAGTTTCTGTTCGGCAAGTTCCATGTTGATACGGACAATCCTCTGCTGCTGACGGTCGTGCTCCTGAAAGGCATTCAGATTACTGATATATCCTATCTTGTTGTTCATATCCAGCGAATCTCTGCAACCAATACTTTTCTTCGCATAAAGAAAAGCCGTCTGATAATCTTTCTCGGCATCCTTCAGCAATGACATTTTATAATAAGTATCTCGTTTCCAGTTCAAAGGAAGTTTGTCAATGTCTTGCATCAGAATCCGCTCGGCGTCATTAAGCCGATGCATTTTCAAAAAAATATTCCCTTGAATCAGGTTACACGACAGCTTAAAATTAAATGAGCTATCATTCTGTAAAGCGATATCGACATAATATAAGGCAGAATCGAGCTTGTTCATAGCCAAATAAATCTTGCCTAAATCTTTATAATACTCAGCACGCAACGCCGATTTACGGGAAGGCAACAGTTGCAATGCCCTGCGTAAGTAATTGTCGGATTCGGAATAATTATTCTCCGTCAGATGAAGTTTCGCCAACTCGTGCAGTGCTTCTGCCGTAAGAACAGAATCTTTTAACAGAACCGCAATGTGCAGGGCTTGCTGCAAACATTCTTCTTCCATCCGATACATCATTTTAAAATGATAAATAGAGGCTTCTCCCAATTTGATGGAAAAAAGCATCCGGCTGTCATTTCTTACGTACTTTTCGGCCTGATTATAGCTGCTATTGGCTCTGAAAAACGCATAGTTGTCTGCATATACTTTCCCCAAAGAGAAATACAGACTGCACAGGCGGGCAGAATCTTTTTGCCCCAAGAAATAGGATAACGCTTCGTCCGACTGGTTTGAAAGTTGCAGGGGAGTATCGGGAACAAGCGCCTTAGCCTGAACCAACAAAGCATAGTAAAGTGCTTTATCGGCTTTGTTCAAAGAAGCTGTATCGATATCAATGATCCGATTCAGATACTTTTCAGGCATGGCATTCAGCGAATCCTCAAGCATCAACAATGACGTACTATAACCACCACTTCCCCGACGGGTACAGGAAAACAGGCATAGAACTGTCATTACGACAAAAATATGTATTTTTAAATTCATCTATTCTACGTTTTAAATTAACTCTGATAACATGATTTTTTTACGAATTTAATTAAGCACCAATACCTTACCATACGTTGAAAATTCCATAAAGAACAATAACTTAAAACAAAAGGTTTAGAACTTATTTAAATTTTCCGATAAAGAAACTGACTCATCCCTCATATTCTTAAACAAAAAAATTCATGTAAGGGTTCAATTTACACTACGCTCCCTTAAAAGAAGTTTTCAAGGTATAAGAGAAAACAAAAAACGTATTTTTACATGAAACTACCGGGAATAGGCTATCAAATTGACACTTACCAATCCCTACCCAATGAAATAGTAATTACAATCTGTAACTTGCCTGATGTTTTAGAACTTGTTTAAAACTGGCTCTTAGAGTTTGTTTAAATTTTGCTCGGCTTTAGTTTGAGAATTGTTTTCGAGGATGTTTTTTTGTTTTTGCGAGGAGGATAGCGGGCTATCTGACGAGTAAAAACGGGAAAACAGACCGGAAACAAACTCTAAAAGGGGCGGATAAAAATACTTAATCGGAAAATTTAAACGACAGGCTCTTATATCAGAAAAAAAAGAATCCCCCTATTTGCCTTACGAAAACTTTACCCAGTTCAATAAAGCAAATAAGGGGATTCTTTTCAAAGAGGATTTATTGGCAAATCCGATTTATTCTTCCCATACCAAATATGCAGAAACCAACCAATGGTTCAGCTCATCATTACTTACCGGTTGTGCCTCCGGAATATCTACCGTGAAAGTATGTTTACCGGCTTGCAAACCTGTCAAAGGAATTTCTTCGGGGACAACATCCGAACCCGGACACCAGTTAGAGCGAGACAAGTCGGACGAAGCCAATGGTTCTTCTACTTCTTTTGTCTCATATCCCTTCTCACCGATATAAGCCGCCAAACGTTTGATTAACCATACTCCCGTAGCCGGATTAAAGCGGCGGAACGACGCACAGTCGTCTCTCCACGGCGTGAAGTTATACACTTCTTTCCCATCTACTGAAAGGATGTTGCGGTTCGGTACAAACTCGTCGCCTCCAGAATGTCCTCCATGACCGGTAACGATGTATTTCAAACGCACATTCTTAGCTCCTTCGGGCAGTGTAAATTCGGTAGAAACCGCCTTGCGTGAGAAGATGTCGGGGTAAGACTGCCCCACGTAATATACAGTATTCATTAACGGTTCTACGTGGCGACGAACCAGTTTTTCACAAGCCACCGGAGTTTCTTTGAATTTCAGTTCCATGCTTGCTATGTATCCTTCGGGTGTCCACGTATCAATAAAGATACCTACATAAGCCTCCCCTTTCAAGGTTGAATACAAATCCGTGATGTCTTGCTGCCATTGTACGCATTTCTCCCATTTAGGAATGTACACCGGACGGCGCTTGCTGGAGAGTGAATCATCGTCTTCACTGTAATGTCCTACCCCGAAAGGAGTCATGAAGCGCATCAGTTCAATGGTAGGCAGGTAGTTCTTTCCCGGAACGATACCAATCATGTTTTCCAGTTTCAAACTGTCGATGGCAGGAAACTTTTCTTTTCCCTGAGCAATATTCAGCAAATTAATGGCAGACTCTTTCGGCAGTACGAAACAAGAACCCGACTTATCCCAACGATCGCCGTTCGACGCTACCGTTACTTTCAGACTCACTGTTACGTCGCGCTGATAATCGGGAACTTGTATTTTCTTTAAAATAATACGTCCGTTTACCAAATGGATAACTCCATCGGCTTCTGCAGCAGCATAACCGCCATATACATCCGGAACGAAACGGACATTTTCCTTATCGAACACGGTTAATGTCAAGTCTCCTTTTGCCGGCAATTCTTTGTGTCCTGCTCCCCATGCGCTCAAAGCCATGAGCAGAGACAAACATATACTTGCTATTCTCATATTATCTTAATCGTCTTTATTTAACCACTTCAAAACCTCTCTTTTCCAGATATGCCTTAAATTTATGCAAGTATTCTTCGTCCGGACCATCGAAGAACGATACACCCGAAGCTCCGTTATTGAAAGCCTCATCCAATGCTTGTTCAAACGTGTTTTTGATATCCGGGAACATTAATCCGGCATAAATCTTGGCTCTTCCATTAATGGTTTCTACACTCTCTTTCACCGAACGTCCAATCCATTCCGGACCTTCGTAATAGAAACCGTTATAAATCATCGGGAAGTAAGCATCGAGCGACCACTGTCCCCAATCTTGGCGCACCATCTTGCGTGCCATAGACGGTCCGGGGAATACGGCAGCCGAAACGCGCTTACCTTCCGACTTCAAGGTCTGCGTAATCTTGTTTACTACACGGGTTATCGCATCCAGACGGAAGTTTATCCATGACTGGTTCTCCATCGGGTACTTCAATTCCATCGGGTCTTTTCCGGTCTGTTCTTTAAACTTCTGACGGCATACGTCACAATAACAGTAATCGTATTCAGGCAATTCGGACGTTTGTTCGATACCGTAATTTTTCCATAAGCTGACAGGCAATACTACATCCGGGAAACGCACGTAATCAAGATGCACACCGTCTACGTAAGGCAAATTGGCCTCTTTCAAATAATCGGCAGCCAAATATTCGGCAACGCCTTCATGGTTCGGACAAAGGAAACGATAGTAATCCACGTATGCAGGTTTATCATAGCCCGATTCACCTTTACGGTTTACGGCAAACCAGTCAGGATGTGTTTTCAGTACCTCGTGGCGGTTCATCGTCCACTTCCAGTAGTGTGCTTCCAGACCGGCTTCCTTACACATCTTATACGTATTTTCATCGTAGCCTTCGAACATTACTCCGCTGATACCACATTCTTTCAGCAGTGCGAAATATTTTTTGTAATATTCATCTCCTTTTTCTTTGTTGATGCGCATCCATACCCAGTTCTTTACTTGGCGGGGAGCAATGGTTTCGCGACTGAACCTTCCGGTATTGTCAACCACGTAACGTACTTTCTCTTCGGGAACACTAACCGACATGCGGAACGTATGACCGGTAGCCTCTACCGTGATTTCTGCCCCTGCCGGAAGATCTTTCAGCTCAGCATCTGTAAGGAAGAAGTTCTCTTTTGCACGCAGATAATTTTTCTCTTTCGCATAGTTATCCAACTGTGCATAATACATCGCCCAAAGCAGTTTATACGCAGCCATGTTATAAGGATACTTAAAGGTTTCTGTTCCCTGTCCTACCACTTTGTCTGAAAGGTATAAGAATCCCCATCTGTCGGGCATGTGCATATCTATCTTTCCGGTAGGCATCCATACCCAGTTTTCTTCACGCTGTCCGGGTTTCAGCCACTGCACACGTGAGAAGTTGATGCGCCAGTATTTCCCTGCCTCTATCGGATTGGCAAAATTCACAGCCAATGCTTTGCGGGGAATAGCCATTTCCACCGTCCACTGTTTATCTTTATCTTTCGAGTTGTTCAAAGTACCGTCACGCTGTACAGCCAGTTGGAGTCCCGGACAATCCCATTGAATCATGAAGTTGCCGCCCGCACGGTAAGGTTTGTCAAGCATCAGGTCGAATATCACACCCTTAGCGTTGGTCTCAATCTCAAAGTAGTTCTGTCCGTCGCAGTCCGGGTCAAGAAACACTTCAAAGTCATTGTCGTAATAAATAATCGTATCGCGCTGGCTCAATTTTGCCTTTATGTCATCTTCCTGCAAGGTTGCTCCTACGTAGAGATAATCGTCATCCCACAACATTTTAGCAGAAGTATCATAACACGGTTTGGCAAATCCCTCACCACTGATGTCAACAAACGAGGAAGTAGACTGTGCTTTCTGCCAATCCGTTTCATTCAGTTTGCCGTCTACCTTTATCTTTCCGTTCGTGCGATAGCATACATAGCCCTCTGGAGGAGTCAGCGTACGCTCATACTTTGTGTACAAATTCTGCGCCAGCATCTGTCCGCCCATTGCCAACGCAAACAAACTACATACTAATTGCTTCTTCATAATGTATCTGATATTAATTACTTTCTATTACCTGTCCTGCTCCGCGATATAATTTCACCGGTCCGTCCAGCAATACGGCTACCACCGTTATCTGCGGGTCGAGTACCTGTTCGGGCACGTCGATGTAAAGGTTTCCGGGCACCTCGTTCCAGTAATTCTTGTTATATACTTTATATGACAACATTGCACCGTTACCCACTACCCAAACACGGTTTACCTTGTTCATCAATCCTTTAACTTCAATCGGGCCGTTAGGTTTATACGGCAAGTAGAGATACAAAATGTCTCCCGCTTCGTTCAGCGTGGTGTAACCTTGAAAATGTTCCGTGGGGATACCGGCACGAGTGTCGTAAATAGCTTCTTTGTGTTTCTTTGTCCAGCGTCCGAACTCTTTCAATATATTGATTTGCTCTTCAGGAATGGTTCCGTCTTCTTTCGGACCAATGTCGAGCAGCAAGTTTCCTCCCATGCTAAGGCAATCTACGAACGTGCGCAACAAGATATATGGCGATTTATAGTTGGTATCGGTATGTTGATAGCCCCATGAGTCGTTCATCGTCATACACAGCTCCCAGTATTTGTCTTCCGGGCGAACAATGGGTACTCCCTGTTCGGGTGTGGCATAATCACCATATCCCTGAATACGCGAGTTGATAACCACATTTTTGTTATCCGAGCGCAACAAATCTACGATTCCTTTGGCGTTCCATGCTTCGGCTGTTTGTTCCCAGTCGCCATCAAACCAATACAAATCCGGTTTCCAAGTTTTGTTCAATTCCGTTAGCTGCGCCATATTGAAGTCGACGAAGCGTTGCCACCGTACCGAATCATTCTTATAGCGAACCTCCGTGCGCGTCATATTCGGATAATCGGGATGCGACCAGTCGAGCAATGAATAGTAGAAGCCCAATTTCAGTCCCTGTTTGCGAACCTCTTTCGCAAAGGGAGCAATCAAATCTCGCTTGGCAGGCGTACACTTCACCGTACTCAATGCACCCGCTTTCGTGTCCCACAAAGCCATTCCGTCATGATGTTTAGTTGTGATAACCGTATAGCGCGCCCCGCTCTCTTTTATCAAGTCCACCCATGCTTTCGGGTCGTATTTCGAAGCGGTAAACCCGTCTTTTTGGCTCATGTATTCATCGTATGGCAGATATTTATTAAAGAAAGACCAACTTTCAGAGACTCCCTTTACCGAATAAATTCCCCAATGGATGAAAATACCCAACTTGGCTTTTGCAAACCACTCCATTTTTTTTTCTTTCTCAACCTCCTGTTGCGTTTTTTCCTGCGCCTGCCCCACAACCGGAGAAAGCGCATAACAGAAAGCGGCAAATAAGGTTATAACCTGTTTCCTTGTCATGTTAATAAAAATTTTTATGATTGTAATTACAAATATAATACTATTTAAAGAATTTGACAACAAGATGCGGGAAAGTATAATTAAATTCTATATCTTTAATACACTGGAACTTGTTCTGTATGACGTTAATGTATATATCTTGCGCTATTATTGTATTTTTTCCCGAAATTTTATAGATAAATAATTATTCCAAAGCCGAAGAAATTATTCTCAATAGTTCCTCTTGTGGCTACAATAAATTATGAACGGATAGCCCTCGAATGAACAGCGGGAATATCCTGTATAATATATTCCACCCCACTCATCCCATATATCTGCCCAATTTAAATGATCCATCTCTTCCAAAGAAGGAGCAGATGGAGGCATCGTTTTTTCATAAACGGTCACATTTCCGAAAGGCATCCACAAAAATATACTTACAGGGATGTCCCCAGTTTGCGATAAGCGGTATTTCATCTATAAAGAATAGCCATGAATTACGATCCGATGACATTGTCTCTTCTTTACTTATTATTACCGGTGTATTTGCCGGAAGCATATCTTTAGTAGCATAAATGTCTATCTCATTAAAGGGTTTACCATAAGTAAATAATTTCATTTTCACCATTTCGTAAGCTAAATCTCTTGAAATCGGAGATTCTTCAGAATAACTATCATCATCGTCACAAGCCGCAAGACCTAAAAGTGCAAACAAGAATAAAAAGACATGTAAACGTTTCATAGATTTTTCATTATAGGATTAACAAAAGAAGTTTTAAGACAGCTAGACCTATGCCACAAGTAAAAAAAGAACAATCCCCTTGTTTTAAACCTTGATAAGTACAATACAAGGCAAAACAAGGGGATTAGTTTATACAAAATTATTTCTGCTGATAACCCAATGACCACCAAAGCGGAACCATCGTGGTATTAGTACCACCTAACAACTCCAAAGCATGGTTATATTCAACTTCATCAGAAGTTCTCAAAGTCTCCGGATAACGCATACGCTGCGGATAGTATTTCCAATTCTGACCAGATTCCCAAGAGTTCGGTCTCCAATCCGACATGTCTGAACCAGTCATAACACTTTCATTTGCCGTCATATCAAAGAAAGGCAAACCCAAACGACGATGATCAGACCACGCTTCCTGCACTAAATAAGGCATTTGTGCCAAATATTTTTGGGTGATAATCTTTGTCAGTTTATCATTTAAAGCCTTACCATATAATGTTTTTGATGCGACAGGATATTGATACTGGACAGTTTTTTGTTGATTTGTATATCCATCAATATAAGTAGCCTCAAATGAAGAAGGCTCAACAGTATGAGAATATTTTACAGAAGTACCTACTCGGTTATATTCCTCTGAATTCAGATACTCGTTCACATACTCGCTTACACCAAAATATTCAAAACTAGCACGAACACCATCTTCATAAGCCTGCTCATCAGAAATACCTGCTGTATTCCAACCCCGTAAAGCAGCTTCAGCAAGCAAGAAATAAGATTCCCATGCACCATAGAAAACTACACGTCCCAAGCCTGTTTCCCCTCCAGTACAATAATCTCTACCCCATAACGGATAGCAAGAGCGAATACCACTTGCAGTAGTAATAAGTCTATTTTTCGCAAGCATTGATGACCAACTTGAAGATGCTCCGCTAGGAACTCCATTCCATGTATAAGAACCTGAAATCTTAATCATAGAATTACCTTCTTCATCTAATAATTCACCGCCCGCAGCATTTATAGAAGTACCTTTACTGGAAGGATCAATCATATTATCTGCTATCGTATCATTCACTAACCAAAACATTTTTAAAGCACGCGGATCCAAATTTTCAGGAATACCATCCAACCAATATTGTTTCATCGGATCATCGGTATTTCCCACAAAATGTTGGTCATACTTAATGCCCAAATAAGTATTGGGATGGGTATATTTTGCTAAATCAGAACGTTGTTCAGAGACAGATACGCCACCCAAATTAGTCATTAAATTATCCATAGTAGAAGACAAAGCCTGTAAATTCCAAGTACGAGTATAAGGGCTGGTATAATCATCCCATCCGTTGTTTGATGTAAACCATAACATGTCATCCTGACTCTTTATGTAATTTCCATCCTTACAAGCGTCCTCAAATTCTTTCTGCGCATCGGCTACCATATCCGTATTAGTCAGACGCATGGCATAACGCATACGCAAAGAATTTGCTAATTTCTGCCATTTTGTACCCACATATTTATAAGCAGGGTCACAATTTGCTTGGGTTTCTGTTGGACTAACTGATGTATCAATTTTATCAGCTGCATCTTTCAGTTCACTTAAAATAAAAGCATAAGTTTCCCTTTCCGAATTGAATACAGGATTTTCAGCTTGTGCCGAGTTCAACGGATAAGGTCCAAAAGAGTCAGCAAATTGAGCAATGACCATTGCACGCCAAATACGTCCGAACTGTACAATATTATTATAAAAAGCATCTGTTTCTGCCCGCTTTTCAGCTTCAGTAATAGCAGTGGTTGCATAAGTTATCGTACTTGCCAAACAGGGGTAATAGAAGTTAGACATGTAAGCATCATCATATAATCCTACACACAATAGTCCAGCCTCCCCAAAAGCGCGAGCTGCATCTCCCCAATTTAAATAATAAACACGCTCACCTGTACTCGGATCCATCTGAATTTTACCGATAGCACTATTCAGAAAATATTCAGGTGATGTCCATTCCAACGGAGCTTTTGACGGGTCGGAATTTACTTCGTCAAAATCAGAACAAGAGTACAAACCACTCATTCCGATCAACCCTAAACCTATAAAAATTTTATTTATCGTTTTCATCCTATTCTTACATTTAGATCATTAGAAACCAAGGGTTACATTAAACAAATAAGTACGTGATGTAGGAGACGCACCGAATTCAAAACCTGTAGCATTGGTATTTGCTACCATCACAGATTCCGGATCGATACCATTCATATCACTATAAATCATCCATACATTATTTACAGACAAGCCCAATTTTACTTGTTGGAAACAAGTTTTCTTTAACATTTCACGTGGAAAAGTATAATTCAAAGCCACATTACGCAAACGGAAGTTGGTTCCATCATAAATATTTGCTTCCGCAATACCTTGATTACCCGTACCGATACCAGTTCTCCAATATGCTTCTTGAGTAACGGCTGTTGTATTTACTTTATAACCACCATTACCATCAGGAATTACACCGTCAACAACAAACTCTTCACGCTTACCACCCGGAGCCGTCACATCAGCACGACCATTAACCTGCAACATATAGTTTGTATATGAATAAACATCACCACCTATACGTCCATCGATTTGGAAACTGAATGCAAAGTTCTTGTAACTAAAGGTATTGTTCCATCCTAACATACAATCAGCCTGTTGATCTCCAATTTTATAGGGTTGACCATCGGTAGTAGGAAGACCGGCATCATTCAAAATCAATTTACCATAATACGGACTATTCTCATCCTCTACACGCGCAAACTTAGTTCCCCAAATTTCACCATAATTACCTCCTGTAACAGCATATACTTTCAACTCTTCAGCACCACCTAATTCATATTTAGGAATACCCGGACCTAAATCCAAAATCTTATTGTTGTTCTTTGAGAAGTTGATTTGCGTGTCCCAACTGAATGTAGCCGTTTCTACCGGACGCGCGTAAATCATCAATTCCACACCCGTATTCTGAATATTTCCGGCATTAATTATCTTATTTTTGTAACCAGACATTTCATTCATTGGAATCTTCATCAACTGACGTTTTGCATTTGATTTATACCAAGCAAAGTCAAATCCCAAACGGTTATTGAAAAATTTCATTTCCAAACCAGCTTCCCAAGAAGTAATCAACTCACTACGAACAGTCGAATCGTATTTCGTATCACCCGGTTTTGCTGTAGTATTACCAAATGGGTCAGATCCAATTGAATAAGAATCATACAACTGATAGGCATCCATGTCATTACCCACCTGAGCAAATGAAGCGCGTGCCTTAGCATAAGTAATCCATTCCGGCAAAGGTTTGTTAAAACGACTCATCATATCACTGAATACCCATGAAAGAGATACAGAAGGATAGAAGAACGAACGATTTTCTTTTGACAAAGCAGAAGACCAGTCATTACGGAATGTAGCATCCAAAAATACCCATCCATCATAGTTGAAACCAACCGTTCCATACAGTGAGTTAATCTTTTTATGATTATAAGTTTCGGTAACAGAACGGTCTGCATTACTACTGTTATTAATAGTAAATAAGTTGGGGACAGTCAGTTTAGACGCATGATTTTTCAACCCTGAAGACTTTCTTTCCATCAAGTTACCACCGAAAGTAGCATTCACACCTACCTTATCAATGATATTATCTTTCCGGGCAGTGAACAAAAAACTAAAGTTATTTTCATAGAAACGCTGTTCATCTAAAGTATACGAACTATTTCCATTATTTTTCGTACTTGCTCCCGCATAAACTTTCTCTGTAGCTTCTGTAAAATACATATCACTACCTCCACGTATTTCCACATCCAACCAATCGGTTATTTTATATTTCACAGCCGCATTCAGCAAGAAGCGATTACGTGTATCTGCATTCAGACTGTATTTTTCCAACCAATACGGGTTCAATCCGGAAGGAGACCACCAATACATAGTTCCAGCATCTGTAAGCGGATTGCTATAATCGCGTATATCCAAAGATGCAGGCAATTTATAAATTGTCAAGAATGAGTTCGAATCGTTATTACCAATCAAGGGACGGTTCTCTGCACCCGTTTTAATATACTGGATTTTAGCATCGATACTCCAGCGATCATCTTTACCGAATGTAGAAGAAGCACGCAACGTAAAGTTTGTACGATCTAACTCAGCACCCGGTATCTTACTGGCGTCATCCATACGGGTAGCCGATGCGTAAACAGCTGTTTTATCAAATTGTTGCTGGAATGAAACACTTTCCGTAAAGTTTGTACCAGTATTAAAATATGAATCTATATTATCATAATACTGCATAATACGCTTTTGCCCATTGAAAGTATATTCAGTACCCATTTCAGGACCCCAGCTCAAATTACTTTCACCATTATATAATCCACTTTCTCCTTGACCAAATGAACTCTGCAAATCAGGTCTCATGAAAATACTTTCAGCAGAAACGGAAGCCGTAATAGTCAATCCCAAACCTTCACGCTTCGTACCTTTCTTCGTAGTAATCAAGATAACACCGTTACCTGCACGTGAACCGTAAAGAGCAGCAGCCGAAGCACCTTTCAATACAGACATTGACTCGATATCTTCGGGGTTGATATCCGAAAGACCGTTACCCATATCCAACGAAGGGTTATAGAAGTCGGCGTTATCAGAACCCGTAAAGTTATCCATCGGAACACCATCGACTACAATCAACGGCTGGTTCAAACCGGTTACCGAGTTAGCACCACGCAACTGGATTTTAGAAGAACCGCCGGGACCGTTACTTGAACGGATCACCTGTACACCTGAAATTTTACCGGACAGCGCATTTGCCAAGTTCGTTTCACGAGCAGCAACCAGCGATTCACCTTTTACTTCCTGCATGGCGTAACCCAAAGCCTTCTTTTCACGCTTGATACCCAAAGCCGTTACCACCACTTCTTCAAGCACTTCCGTGTCTTCCGACATCTGGATAGTGCCTAAATCTTCCGCAGCCGTCAACTGTTGGTTTTTATAACCGATATAAGAGATTTCGAGCGTTGCGCCTGCCGCCACTTTCAACGAAAACTTACCGTCGATGTCGGTAATCGTACCGTTTGTAGTACCCACTTCGACAACACTTACACCAATCAAAGGTTCGCCTGTAGCATCGACAATCGTACCCTGAGCGGTAATTGTAGCCGCCTGCTGTAAAACAGACACATCCGCTGATTTTTCAGGAGCAGCCCATACAACTCCTCCCGTAGCCATCAGCAACAAAAACATTTGTGAAAACCTACCAATTCTCATAAATTTAACATTTAGTGATTATAATAAATTAAACTTATCTTCTATGTTTTTTGATAAAACGAATAAAAATCAATGCTTTTCAAACTTTTTGAGGGGAAATGTCTTTTTCATATCTTATTTTTTAGGCTAACTTTCATATATCTAACTATTTTTTAAAAACAAAGGTAGTTATATTTTAAAATCTTTATCAATCACGCTGTAAGAAATATTATACTCGTTAAGTATTATTAACAGATGGAATAAATTTTGAATGAACAAAATGAAGAAATCCTGCCTGCTTTCCGTGCCCCGATTCCTGCCCTTGAAAACAGGCAAAAATTCTACCCGAAAGGATGGTCTGTCCTATGGGTAGAAATGGTCAACGCTTCCGCATGGGATGATGAACGCTACCCATAGCGTTTTTTAGGGGCGAAAAAACGTGCCTGAGAGCTTCAGAACAGCTTCTTATTATAGCCGGAATGTCGCTTTTTATTGTCATTAGCTCATAAATCAGCCGTCATGAAAATTTGATAAACCAACTCTTTTACTACATTTGCTCAACCGTTGATTTCCATTATATACATTTATTATATATAAACAAGAAGTGATATGGATACCGTTTATAAAATAGGATTGGATATTGGTTCTACAACCATAAAAGCCGTGGTGCTGTCGGCAAACGGAAAAATAATGTTTTCGGTATACAGACGTCACCATGCCAAAATAAAAGAAAGCCTATCGGCTTTGTTGTCTGAAATACAGCAAAAAACAGGCGATGCGCTTGTCTGCGTCCGGCTTACCGGATCGGTAGGGATGGGAATTGCCGAAAAGTGCGGATTGCCTTTCGTGCAAGAGGTAGTGGCAGCCACACAGTACGTAAAACAGTACTCCGATGCCTGCACCACGATGATCGACATCGGCGGCGAGGATGCCAAAGTGGTGTTTTTCCGCAACGGTACGGCTACTGATTTGCGCATGAACGGAAACTGCGCCGGCGGAACGGGGGCTTTTATCGACCAGATGGCGCTGCTGTTGGGCTTTTCCGTAGAACAGATGAACGAACTTGCCTTGAAAGCAGAACGTATATATCCCATCGCTTCACGCTGCGGCGTGTTTAGCAAAACAGACGTACAAAACCTGATAGCCAAGAACGTAAACCGTGCCGACATTTCGGCATCCATCTTTCATGCCGTGGCGGTACAAGTGGTCGTTACGCTGGCACACGGATGTGAAATCCGTCCGCCCGTACTGTTCTGCGGAGGGCCGCTCACCTTTTTGCCTGCCCTGCGGAAAGCTTTTGCCGATTATCTCCACCTGAACGAAACAGACATCGTCCTGCCCGAAAACAGTCACCTGATTCCGGCATGGGGCACGGCGCTGACAACAGAATATGAAAACACCACCCGCCTATCCGATGTGATACAGACCTTACGCTCCGGCATTCTCTCAGACAAGCAACCGGCAGGTGGCTTAACACCCCTCTTTTCTGGTGACAAAGACTACGAAAAATGGAAGGCACGCATCAACCGGCACGATTTCATCAGCAAATCCCTCGGCGGCGGTACGGAGACAGTAACATTGGGCATCGATTCGGGCTCGACCACCACCAAAATAGTGGCAATGACTCCTCACGATGAACCGGTATACACTTACTATGCCAACAATAACGGAAACCCGATAGCCGCCGTAGAAAAAGGACTGGAGGAATTAGAGGAAGCCTGCCGGCGATCGGCTACAGACCTCCGCATTACGGGCAGCAGCGTGACAGGCTACGGCGAAGACCTGATAAAGGCCGCTTTCCACCTGAACGAAGGCATCGTAGAAACCATCGCTCACTACGAGGCTGCACGCCACCTGAACAAAGACGTATCGTTTATCCTTGACATCGGCGGGCAAGATATGAAAGCCATGTTCGTGTCCGGCGGCGTTATCAACCGGATAGAAATCAACGAAGCCTGCTCATCGGGTTGCGGCTCTTTCCTCGAAACTTTTGCCCGCTCATTAGGCTATTCGGCACAGGAATTCGGTGCGGAAGCCTGCCGCGGTGTCCATCCGTACGATTTGGGAACACGCTGTACGGTGTTTATGAACTCGAAAGTCAAGCAGGCGATGCGTGAGGGAGCCACGGTATCCGACATCGCAGCAGGCCTTTCGTATTCGGTAGTAAAAAACTGCCTGTACAAAGTATTGCGTCTGAAAAACACCGACGAGTTGGGACAGAACATCGTAGTGCAAGGAGGAACGATGAAAAACGACTCGGTGGTACGCGCCTTTGAAAAGCTGACAGGAAGAGAAGTATCGCGCAGCAGTCGACCGGAACTGATGGGTGCCATCGGGTGTGCGCTCCATGCCCGCCGGCACCAATCGGAACCGACCACCCTGACAGAATTGTTAGGACGCGCCTCGTACACCACCCGACAGCGGCAATGCCACGGCTGCGAAAACCAATGCTTCATCACCACCTACACCTTTGCAAACGGAAACCGTTACCATTCGGGTAACCGCTGTGAGAAAGTGTTTACCAACAAAGGAGAAACTCAGCAGGGCATCAATGCCTACGCCCGCAAACTGGAATTGCTGTTCAACCGCTCGTGTGAAATAGAAACTCCGCGTGCCACAATCGGCATTCCGCGCTGTCTGAACATGTACGAAGAATATCCGTTCTGGCACGCGCTGTTCAGCTACTGCAACATCCGGGTTATACTCTCAGCGCCCTCTACATACGCCGGATACGAAGCTAAAGCCAGTTTGGTAATGTCGGACAACATCTGTTTCCCCGCCAAGTTGGTACACAGCCACATCCAAGACCTGATAAACCGGAAAGTGGAACGGATCTTCATGCCTGCCGTAGTATTCGAACACATGGACGGCGGACAGAACAGCTACAACTGCCCCATCGTTACGGGATATGCAGAGGTGGTAAAAAGCGTACAGAGCGGCAGCGTCGCCATCGACTCGCCCGCCATTACATTTAAAGACAAACACTTGCTGTTTAAACAGTGTGAAGCCTACTTGAAACAGTTCGGCGTAGACACCTCTACCTGCAAACAGGCATTCCGGAAAGCCGTAACCGCGCAAGAGGATTTCGGCAACGACATGACAGCCTACAACAGACAGATATTGGAGGACAGCCGCAAAAAACACCGCCTTGCCATCCTGCTGGCAGGCCGCCCCTACCACACCGACCCGCTGATACAGCACAAACTGTCGGACATGGCGGCAAGCATGGGTGTCAATATACTTACAGACGATATAGTACGCCACACAGACATCGAAACAAACGACACGTACATTCTTCCGCAATGGGCTTACATAAACCGGATACTGAAAGCCGTGAAATGGGCAGCCATGCAAGACAACGATATCCAATGTATGCAAATGACTTCTTTCGGATGCGGCCCCGATGCTTTCCTTACCGATGAAACCCGCCATCTGATGAAACGGTACGGCAAAACACTGACTCTGTTGAAATTAGACGACATCGACAACATCGGTTCGCTCAAGCTGCGCGTGCGCTCTGCCATCGAAAGCCTGAAACTGAAGGCAGCAGAAAACCGGGAATCCGCCGACGTACAGCCTTTCATCGCTTCGCCCACTTTCAAAGCAGCAGACAGGAAGCGCACGATTTTGGCTCCGTTTTTCACACCGTTTATTTCTCCTCTGATTCCCTCGCTAATGAAATTGGCCGGTTACAAGGCTGAAAACCTGCCGATGAGTGATGCCGTATCGTGTGACTGCGGACTGCAATATGCCAACAACGAGGTGTGTTATCCTGCCACGCTGATAGTGGGCGACATCGTGAAAGCGTTTAAGCATGGCAGATACGACCCGAAACAAACCGCCGTCGCTATGGTGCAGACCGGCGGACAATGTCGCGCATCGAACTATCTGTCGCTGATAAAACGAGCACTGACGGAATCGGGATTTGGAGATGTGCCTGTCATCTCGCTCACATTCGGCAGCAACCTGAAAAATAACCAGCCCGGCTTCCGGATGAACTGGCTGAAGATGCTTCCCGCCGTATTAAATACGCTGTTATACAGCGACTGCATCGCCAAGCTATACTATGCAGCGGCAGCTCGTGAAAAGGAAAAAGGCAGCGCAATACGACTGAAAGACATGTACCTGAACGTTGCACAAAGTCTGATAGAACGGAACGCTACCGATGACTTGCTTCCTTATCTGAGCATGGCATCCAAAAGTTTTGCCCAGATTACAGAGAAACGCGATGTGCCTAAAGTGGGAATCGTAGGAGAGATTTTCCTGAAATTTAACCCGTTTGCCCAAAAGAGCCTCAGCGAATGGTTAGTAAACAGACAGATAGAAGTGGTACCTCCCCTGCTTACCGAATTCTTTCTTCAAGGCTTCGTTAACCAAATCGTAAACCAAGACAGCAAACTAAGCAAACGAACCATTCCGAACTCTTTCGTACGCTGGCTGTACAAGCGGGTATGGGCACGCATGGAAAAATTCAACCAAGCAGGCAGTTCATATCCCTACTTCACGCCGTTTAACGATGTGTTTGATGAAGCAAAAGAAGCCTCTAAAGTCGTATCGCTGACCGCTCAGTTCGGCGAAGGATGGGTACTCCCGGCAGAAATGCTTTCACTGTCGCATCAGGGAGTAAAACACGTAATCAGCCTGCAACCTTTCGGATGTATAGCCAACCACATCGTATCGAAAGGCATCGAAAACCGTGTAAAAACGTTATGTCCCGACTTGCAAATACTGTCATTGGACTTCGACAGCGGTGTGAGTGAAGTAAACATAACCAACCGCCTGCTGTTGTTTATCAACAATTTGAAGTAAACAGTTCTTAATAAAACTCCGCAATCAGTCATCGCAGGACGATACAATATCCCAACATAGACTGATTGCGGAGAAAAAAATGCAATGCGCTTAGATCCTGTTCTAATTATGAGGTAAATTCATCCGCCTCTTTTTGAGCTCAACTTCGAGACAAAGCCAAATAGAACAGGCTCTTAAAATCCACACGAACTGAATACCAGTTTATAGGACAAAGGTTTCTGAGGAATCTGATATTTGGGAAGCGTATCTACATCGCGTCCACAGCTGGCATTACCTACCCCTCTTACGGCAGCATCTAAATGAAGTACCGTATAAGGACGCGGTTTCAGTTCCCATGTATGATTGGTATTCATCAAATCTTCATCCGTATAACGCAAAGCAGAGAAAGAAACATTTCCTTCCGTACGGATACATATACCTTTCCCCGATGCATCGGTGAGTTTCAGCTCGCGCAGACCTTCCCTGTTTCCCATAGATTGCGGCTTCACATAAGCCCCATCCATCTGTTCCACTGTAGTAGAGTAGCGTCCGATCCGGCAGCCGTCTTTACGGTCTACATAGTTTTCCCACGGACCATACGCATAATAATCTACCCGGTTCAATGTCGGGTTAACGCCGCACACTAAACCACAACGGCGCAGTTGGTCGGTTTGCGGCAAGAAATGCGCTTCCAGTTCCATCGCATTGTCCGGCAAGAACGTATAAGTCAATTCCGTTGTACACAGCGAACCTTTGCGAAGCGTAGTAACCGTTATCCTGCCTTCGGTTTCGGATACTTCGCATGTGCCTGTCGCCTCCAACCCGTTGGCAACCTGAGTGAACTTATCGTTTTCAATCCATCGGTGGTTATCATATACAAAACCTTCATTGGAGCTGATAAACGAAACACCGTTTATAACCAATTCGGTTAACCGTCCCGTAGTGCGCGCAAATACCGCTTTCAGTCCCTTGCTTTCTATAAGCACCTGTTGGTCTGTCTGCTCTACGTTATAAATAGATTTACCTTTCTTACTCTTCTGAACCGCCAAAGGAGCACGTTCCGACAGTAAATACTGATGCCGCGCAACCTCATGTCCGGCGGATGCCCACGGGGTAGTATCCTTCAAACAAACCTCTACATTCAGCAACAATTCCTGTCCCTTCTTCAGGACCTTAGGCAGACTGACACCCTGCAAAGGCAAAGTCAAGCGCAAAGAATCATCGGGGAGCACATCGGTAAGCTGTATGCTATCGGCTGGCAACGAGATGCCATCCAGTACGGCATTCCAACGCAGATAGAAACGGTTCAACGACAAGAAATCATACGTATTATACAAACACAGATTTACCGCCTTCCTTTTATCGTCTACCTCGCAATCTCCGAAATGTACATACTGATACACAGCCTTTACCTCCTTCAGCTTAGGAGATTCTTCCCGCGTAGCCGGAATAATGCCGTTGGAACAGAAATTGCCTTGATGCGGGCCGGGGAAATCATATCCGGTATGCAGACGGTAAATTCCCTGCTTTATTTCATGGGGTTCATAGATTGCCTGATCCACCCAGTCCCAAATCGCTCCTCCGATAGTCGAGGTACTTGACTCGATGCTTTCCCAATATTCTTTCAGGTTTCCGATGGCATTTCCCATAGCGTGTGCGTATTCGCATATAAACATGGGTTTATCGAATGAGTTGACGTGTTCATCCATCCACTTCATCCCCGGATACATTTTAGAATACAAATCGCTGAAACGATTCCCTCCAAACGCCTTTCCGTCGCGTGTTCCTTCGTAATGGACAGGACGGTTATCCAATAGCTTCGCTGCATCGTAACATGCCTGAAAGTTACTTCCGCCGCCTGCCTCATTCCCCAAACTCCAGAAAATAACGCTCGGATGGTTACGGTCTCTTAACACCATGCGGTCGATGCGGTCGACAAACGCAGGAATCCATGAAGGCATATCGCTGATGGACTGATTGGCATGGTCCTCCAAATCGGCCTCATCCATCGTATAAAGCCCGTAGTAATCAAACATCGCATACATCTTTGCCGCATTCGGATAATGGGAGGTACGGATGGTATTGATATTGTTCTGCTTCATCAGTAACACGTCTTTCAGCATCGACTCGGTGGTTACAGCGCGTCCGTACAGCGGATGAGTATCGTGGCGGTTTACGCCTTTAAAGAATACACGCTGACCGTTGATATAAACCAACGCACCCCGAATCTCAATATCGCGGAAACCGTACTTGGTAGAGAATGCCATTTCGTCTTTACCACCCTCGCGCTGTACCACACGGACCGTATAAAGATTCGGGGTCTCGGCAGTCCACAATGCCAAATTGTCTAACGGGAAATCCAAACAGACATTACACAACGTGTCTTGCCGGGTGTAGTTTACCACGGTTTCTTTTTCTGCCACTAACTCACCTTGCGGACTGAACAGGCGTACCTGCAACTGCTTTTTCCCCTGACTGCCGTCACGGTTATCCAAAGACAGACGTACCTGCATGGTTCCCTTGCGGTAATCCGCCAGCCTGTCTAACTGCGAGGTTATATAATGGTCGCGCACGGCTACCATCGGGGTATTATAAAGATACACATCGCGGAAGATACCGCTCATGCGAAACATGTCCTGACATTCCAGATAAGAGCCGTCGCTCCAGCGGAACACCTGCACCGCCAACCGGTTTCGCCCTTCCTTCAGATAGGGAGTCAAATCAAATTCCGCCACATTGTTCGAACCTTGAGAATAGCCTACGTACCTGCCGTTCAGGTATACCAAAGCTGCGCTATAAATGCCACCGAAATGAATGAAAGTACGTTTATTCTTCCATCCCTGCGGCAAATCGAAGAAGCGGACATACGAACCTACCGGATTAATGCCGTAATTCTTTCCCCCGTCATTGAATCCCGGACGAGCCTCGATATAGGGAGGAACATTGGCGTGAGGATATTCCACATTGGCGTAAATGGGACGGTCGTATCCCTGCATTTCCCAGTTTGAAGGAACGGGAATCGTTTCCCAAGCCGAGACATCGTAATCTTCTTTATAAAAGTCAAGCGGACGCTGCGAAGGTTCCGGAACAAAATGGAAATACCAGTCGCCATTGAGCAAACAATAATTCTTGCTGCGACTTTCTACCCACGGCGTACGATAAAAAGCGGTATCGGTCAGCATGGCCTGCTCGTCAGGATAGGGCAAATACGTAGCGTGTCCCTTCTCTTTATTTTCTTCGAAGCGGGTTTCGTCTTCCCAATATACTTTGGGACGGTTTGCCAGATTATCACGCATCCCCGCCGGCAACTTCATGCCACTTGCCTTGATGAAAAACAACGCTTCGGGCATATTTTCTGCCTGCTTTTTAGGCAACAGCGTCAATGCTCCCTGCGGGTTACACACAAGCATCAATTCCGGCGTATTGGTGGGAATAATCAGAACGGCATCCCCTTTTTGTTTTACCGTCCATAGTTGCGATTCATCCGAACCGTTGTTATCCGTTACACCCAACACATTGTCAACACGAGCATACAACGCCTTGTTCTCAAAAAGATTGATGAAACGGAAACTTCCCGAAAGTTCTGTAACACTCCACTGCTGCCATTTGTCGTGGCCATGCACTGCAGCCAAAGCAGGCAGTGCCTTCCCGCTCTCCATAGTAAGGACTTTTTCAGGATACTGTTTCGGAGAAATATGATAAAGTTCGTCTTTTGAAAAGCTCACTTGGGCATAGATACCTTGTAAACTACCAATCAACAACGTTATCAAAAAAAACTTCAAATTACGTGTCATGTTTATTTCATTTTTAAAGTTGATAAAAGTCTTATAATGAGGTATGAAAATTCTACCCGATAAACCGGTAAGCCTTCCGAATAGAACCGTGATACTTATCCGCATGAAATGAGTAACACTAACGGTTGCGTTTTCCGGGGAGCGGCAGGGGATTTCTGCCTGTACTTTCACAGGGCAGGAGGATGGAATAAAATCAATCGGGTTTGCGAACAAAAAGAAATGTCGTTTGTTTTATAGATTGTGATAAAAAACCTATAAAACAATGAAAAACATTAAGATTTTCGGGGTACTTTGTATCACACTCTCTTTGCTTTGCAGTTGCCAAATTTATAGTGTGGTAAAGGATGCTACCGATCATGAAGAGGCTCGCGTTATAATGAAAGACGGCACAGAATACGTGGGGCGTGTAAAGATGCCGAAGTGTAATACGGAAAATATTCGTCTTACAACGGCGGACGGGAAGAAAGTCAAGTTGAAGAATACCGACATCGAAGTGCTGGGCGTGTGGAAGAAAACGCATACCGATATGTGTCACTACCTTGTATGCCACCCATACCGGACGAATAAAATGTTCTCTACCAAGAAGGAAAAAATCATAAAACCACAGTGGATGGCTGTGGAAGCACAAGGCGACCATGTGGAGTTCTACTGTTGCAGCTATAAATACAGCATCCCGAAAGACGGTACGCTTACGATAAGCAGTGTGCAGAATGGCGATATAATTTACATAGCCCGTAAGGTAGGCGATGAAAACGGATACGTCATCGGTTACAAAACCGGTGGGAAGAAGTTCTGGCGCAGCCAGCTTGTAAAGTATCTTGAAGATGACCCAAGCCTGTGCGCCAAGCTCGAAAACAAAGAGATAGAGCCGGATGATTTGGAAAAGATTGCCGATTTATATAATCCCGTAAGAGAATGAAAATAAAGTTACTTCTGCTTTTCGGGCTGTTTCTTTGGGCAGGAGCTAAGGGTTCGGCACAAACTGGCTATACCCACGTCGAACTGCAAGGCGGGTATGAATTGTTTCCAAGCATGAGTAATAAGTCTGGATTTTGCCTTAATTTAGGTGCGCGTTATGCTTTCAGTGAGAAGTTTTTCATCGCCTCTCTGTTACACTGCGGCATCAATAACGGCACTTATGAGGGGGTGTATGCCGGAGAGACGATAAGCCTTAAACATACGTTGCGCGAATACATGCTGGGGGCAGGTCCGGGAATATACCTTTATAACGGGGGAAACAAATGGATATATGCCGACGTGCTTTTCGGTTACGGTTTTGGTGAAGAACTGAAAGCCTCTGAAAACAGTACGTCGAAATCGTTAAACGGTTTCGCGGCAGCCGTTCAGCTTGGGATTGAACGTCAGATTAATAACGGGTTGATTATCGGCGTAAATACGGGAGCACACCTCATCGGAGGGAAAGTCAGTCCCTCCCTCTGCCTGAAAGCTGGAATGTTTCTTAACCTCTGATTACATATATAATATTGTGTAGGTTAGTCACTGAGAGGGGTGGACTTTCGTCCTCGTGAAGTTATGTCGTCCCCTCATTCCGGTAATCCGAAGGCGAGACTCCGCAATGCTTCTTGAAGTAACGCCCGAAGACAGACTGGTCGGGGAAGTGCAACTGATAGGCAATTTCTTTGATGCTGAGTTTGGTCTGCCGTAAGTAATGCTGTGCTTGCAGCAGGGTGAATGTTTCTATCCACCGGATGGCGGTACGTCCCGACTTTGCTTTGATAACCGAAGAAAGATAGTTGGGCGAGAGGTGCTGTTCTTTGGCGTAAAAAGTAACGGAACGCTCTTGGGCACAGTTGCGGAATGCCGACATAAGAAAACGGTTGAATATCCTTTCCTCACGGTTTTGGGGGAGTTCTTCTACCGGCGCACAGTTGAAATAGATTTCCAATGCTTCGAGGCAGAGATTTTGTAACAAGACCTGTACCAACATGCGAAGCAGCCGCACCGACCTCGGTTTCGTGGCTTGCTTGAGCAGTTCGGTGCGGGTCTTTAGTATTTCAGCAGACTGTTCCAATCTTTGACATTGCGTTGCGTTCAGCTTCACGCAGGGATGAGAGCGGATGGCAAAACGCTCTGTCGCCGGTATGTTCGATAATGCCGGTTGGATAGTGTCCAGCTCTCCTTCCATCAAGCAACCTTCGATGTCCTCTGTATGGCGCACGATGCGTATGAACGTATAAGGCGTGTAGAGACATAATACCCCCTTTTCTATATGAAAGCTGTGATTGTTCAGCAGTATGTCGGCTTCTCCCTTTCGGCATAAGAAGAAGCCATACTTGTTTTGCGATACGGTGGCGTAATTCGCCAAAAGTTGTCTGACACCCAGCATCTGATAAGCCAACTGTTCCATAGTATATCTTTCATTTATTCCGCAAATTAACCAATAAGATTCATATATTCGTCATCTTTCATCCTTAATATTTTCTTTTATCGTTGAAATTGCACAGTAGCCCCCATGAATTGCACTTCTTTACGACTGCTGTCCGGACTAACTTTGCCTGCAAACAACAAGAAAAAGTAAAGTCATGAAACATTTGCTCTTATTGGTCTTTTGGTTCTTTGCCTTGCCCTGCATCTACGGACAAGAAAAGACCTATTCGTTGAAAGAATGTGTGGAAACAGGTCTCCGTAACAATCTTTCGCTGAAGAACAGCCGGCTGTCTGTACTGAAAAGCCAAACGGCTTTAACCCAAAGTCGCTCGCGGCTGCTCCCCGTACTGTCTGCCGATTTCCAAATGGCGGATTACCTGATGAAGCCTGCCAATGTAACCACCGGTGCATTGCTGGGAAGCGATTTCCCCGATAACCCTACGTGGCAGAAAATCCAAAGTATGCAGTATGCCATGTCTGCGGGAATCCGGTTCGGTGTTCCCCTTTATAACCAGACGGTGCTTTCGGCAACGAAGGTGGCTCGCACGGTACAAGAACTCAGCAACTTGTCCTACGAGAAAGCCGTGGAAGACCTTACCGTACAGATTGGCAACGTGTATTATTTGGCGCAAGCCTCATTGGAACTGCAAAAGCTGTTGGATGAGAATATCCGCCGGATGGAAGAGCTCTGCACCATTACCGAGGAACTTTATAAAGGCGGAGTGGTATTGGAGGTGGATTTAACCCGTGTGCAAATCAATCTGAAAAGCCTCGTAGCGCAGCGCGACCAGTATGCGACGCTTTACGAACAACAGTTGAACCTGCTCCGCTTCCTGCTCGACCTTCCTCCCGAAACGCCTATGGCAGTCTGCCCGATGCCGTCCGAAGTAGTCCTGCTTCAGGCAGAAGGTGTCAGCGAATCCCTTCCCGAACTGCGGTTGCTCTCTACCCGTCAGGAGCTGACAGACCGCCAGATTAAGGCTGTACGCGCCGGATACATTCCCTCTATCTCGTTGGGCGGACAATTCGGAGCAATAGGATATCAGGAGAAATTCCATCATTTCTTTCACACCTCGGGCGAGACCCATAATTGGTTTGGAAATACGTATCTCGCCCTGTCGGTACACATCCCGATTTTCGACGGCAATGACAAGCGGCTGAAAGTACGTCAATACCGCTACGATAGGCAGCAGGCGGAAACAACCTTCGATATGCGTCGCAAGCAACTGGACAAAGAGTATGCCGACGCTTCTCGCCAGCTCCGTCATAATATCGAAGTATTCCATACACAGAAAGACAGTTACCGTCAGGCGGAAGACGTATATGCCGTGACCGAAGAGAAGTATAAAGAGGGAGTGGCATCCATGACGGAACTACTGCAAGACGAGATGCGGCTCCGCACGGCACAGTCGGCGTGTGTGCAGGCGCATTGCCAGTGTAACGTGGCTCAGCTTACGCTGCTGAAACTGTCGGGAGACTTGGAAACCCTTATCCGATAATTCACCGACACGTAAGGATATTTTATATGTAAACTGCTAAATAAAATTTTGTTATGGAAACTACAACGAATACCCGCAAACAAGAATCCGGAAAAGTCTTTACCATGAAAAAGGCAGTCGGCATTATAGGCATTTGCTTCGCTATATGGGGACTGTATGCCATCATATCTCTTTTTGTCGACTATAAATCCAATGAAACGACCGACGATGCGCAGGTGGAACAATACCTTTCGCCCGTTAACATCCGTGTGGCGGGCTATATCAAGAAGATTTACTTTACCGAGCATCAGCACGTGCGTAAGGGAGATACCTTGCTCGTATTGGAAGACGATGAATACCGCATCCGTCTGAAAGAGGCGGAAGCAGCCTTGATGGATGCACGGAGCGGACGTAAGGTGGTGGCAAACACGCTGAATACCGTATCCAACTCAGCTTCGGTGTACGATGCTTCCATTGCTGAGGCTCAATACCGCATGGAACAGTTGGAGAAAGATTACCGCCGATACAACTCTTTGCTGAAGAAAAACGCCACCACGCCCATAGTAGTGGAGCAGTATCAGACGCAGTTGGAAATGGCTCGTGCAAGGGTGGCGGCACTGAAGCAACAGCGGGAAGCCGCCCACTCCTCCGTTACCGAGGTAGACCAGCGTCAGGAGAATGCCGAGGCTGCCGTCAAACGTGCCGAAGCTGCTGTGGACTTGGCGGCACTGAATCTGTCGTACACGGTGGTAACTGCACCCTGCAACGGCTGTCTGGGGCGACGTTCCATCGAAGAAGGTCAGCTGGTAAATGCCGGACAGACACTCACCACCATCATCCCCGATACCCGAAAATGGGTGGTGGCAAACTATAAGGAAACACAAATCTCCTCGTTGGCTGTGGGGCAGGAAGTGGAAGTAACGGTAGATGCTTTCGCAGGAAAAACATTTAAAGGGCGCATAACCGCCATCAGTTCCGCCACCGGCTCGAAATACTCAATGGTTCCTACGGACAACTCGGCGGGAAACTTTGTGAAAATTCAGCAGCGCGTTCCGGTGCGTATCGAACTGACGGACATCTCCGACGAAGATAACGCACGCTTGGCTGCCGGAATGATGTGTGTGGTAAAAGCAAACCTCTGATAATACAACCCCATGCTTATGAAAACGAATTACCCATTTTACGACTGGATACCCAAACCGATAGGCGTACTCATCCTGTTGGCGTTGTTCGTACCGCTGTTCTTTTCGGGCGGAACATACCTGAGCAACATCAACGAGATGGCGGGAGGCATGGGTGTGCTGACCGAGAACTTCCAGTTTCTGAGCCTCTGTGCCAGTATCGGCATGTCGATGGTCTTCCCCTTCATGCTGCCTTACTTACAGGCGCGTAACGTAAAGCATGTTTACTTGGGAGGCTACACCCTGCTGGCGTTGCTTAACGGGGTATGTGCCGTTACCGAAAACATTCCGGTATTGATGGCGTGCTGCTTCCTGATTGGCTTCATCCGTGTGGCGCTGGTACTGAATACCACCTTCGTCATCGCCCCCTACCTGCTGGGCATACAAACGCTTGACATGTTCCTTTATGAGCCTGATTCACCGGAAGGTGCCTATAAGAATGACCATGCCCGTACGATACTGATGCCCGTGCTCTACTGTTACATTCTCTGCATCGTGCAGTTCAGCAACTACGTTTCGGCGTGGGTGGCATACGAGTTTCGCTGGGAATTACACCTACCTGCTGGTCATGGGCATGATGCTCGTTGCCATTCTGCTGGTGTCGTTTACCTTCTGCCATGCGCCCACGCATCAGTATCATTTGCCGTGGCGATTGCTACCCGATGCCCTGCTGCTGACGCTGGCGATGGGAGCATTCTGCTACATCATGGTGTTCGGAAAGACTTACGATTGGTTTGCCCAGCGCTCGATTTGCGTGGCTTGGGCGGTGATGCTTGTCTGCGGAGGGGGATTCCTGTGGCTCTCTGCCGCCGTAAGACAGAAGCGGGTGCTGGAATTGGGCATCTTCCGTTACCGCTACACGTGGTACGGTATCGGCATTTTCATCCTGCTGATGCTGATAAACAGCAGCACCCTCTTCGTTACCACCTATCTCAAGATGTCTACTCTTTCCGGCAACTTAGAGAGCGCCACCGTCTCCTGCTGGGCAATACCGGGCTGCGTGGCGGGACTTGTCTTTACGCTGATATGCGTGTTTCGGGGGGTGCATTTCCGTTACATCTACGCCGCAGGCTTTCTGTTGATGCTGGCTGCCAATCTGTATATGTTTTTCCACTACCAGACGATGGGCGTGTATGAGCATACCATCCCTCCGACGTTGCTTCATTACTCCGGCATGTTGGTATTGTATTCCGTAACCTGCGCTTTTGCCATGAAACACCTGCCCATACGTTACTTCGCCACGTGGCTGTTTCTGATGGTGGCAGTACGGAATGTGGTGGCTCCCGCTATCGGAACATCCGTTTACGGCAACTGGCTTCAGGAGCGGCAGCAGCATTACATCACCCGCTTGGTGCAAGACGTCCGTACCGACAATCCACAGTCTGCCGCCCGCTTCATGCAGGTAACCCGTTTGGGGCAACTGCAAGGAAAAGACGGTATGGAAGCCTCCCGCTTGGCATCTACGCTGATGAAGGGGCAAGTCACCCTGCAAGCCACGCTGGTGGCAATGAAAGACATTACGGGGTCTACCGTTTGGATTTGTTTGGGCAGCGCCTTAGCTGTCTTGCTGATGCCTTATCACTGGAATGAGAAAACTTAAGAACAAGCATGAATTATGAATAATCAACTATACGTAACGATGGAAATAAAGAAACGGACAGTTCTCGACGCAATACAGAAAAACGAAGGGAACATTGATTTTTATGATTTGGAAGAAACTACCGGGATGGAAGCCATAGAGTTGTTTTCCATTGTAGAAGCACTGGCAAAAGAAAACCGCATACTGATGCGCCTGAACCATCTGGACGAGGATACCTATATTTATAAGTCGACAGGCGATATGCTGTATGAGCGGTTCATGGATTTGCTGTTCGTCTATCGCGGAAAAAGACGCAGTGTGGCTTTCTATGCTTCGCGGTTATGTATCACTCCCAAATACTTGTGCAGCATAGTGAAGAAAGCAAGTGGCAAGACACCCACAGAGTGGATGAACGAAACGACCATCAGAGAAATAGAATACAGGCTTTGTCATACGCAGTCGTCTATTAAAGAAATAGTCTACGCGCTGGAGTTTCCGAACCTTTCCATCTTCGGGAAATTCTTCAAAGCCCATAAAGGCGTGTCTCCCAAAGCATACCGTATGACACACTGTAATGTTTAATCTTTTAAAAGGATAAAATTATGAATAAGACTGCGATTAGAGAAAATGCAGGTATCGTATGGCGTGCGCTGCATAACAATACGTTTTCTTGGGAGGAACTCTTGAGAAATACAAGCCTTAACCCGATAGAGCTGGCCTGTGCCATTGGTTGGCTGGCTCGTGAAGACAAGATTGTCGTTTCCTACCGCAACGGCATTGTCTACTTCGACATTTACCACGAAACATACTATTGAAAGTTTGTTTTATAAGCTCGCTTTTGTAGATATAATTTACTCGTTTGCAGGCTATATCAGCAACCGGAAATCAACCTGTCATTTCTCTTTTAAAACGCTACCGTTAGCGTTGCTGTGTCTAAGCGGTAGCGTTACCCGACACTACCCATAGAATTCATCGGTTCTATGGGTAGAATTTTCGGGGGCTTTTTGCTATATTTATTCCCCGAATCAGAAACTGTAAAATTTATGATTATTTTAATAGCTGGAGACACCCATACAGGCAAAACTTTGTTGGCACAACGGTTATTGGAGAAATATAATTATCCGTATCTTTCCATCGACCACTTGAAGATGGGGCTTATCCGAAGCGGTATATGTACATTGTCTGCGGAGAGTCCCGATAAGGAGTTGACCGATTATCTTTGGAATGTTGTGAGGGAAATTATTAAGACCTGCATTGAAAACGGGCAACATCTCATCGTGGAAGGCTGCTATATCCCTTTCGACTGGGAGAAGGACTTTAGCGATGATTATGCAAAACATATCCGTTACGTTTGCCTGATACTGAGCAGACGCTATATCGAATCTCATTTTGCCGATATCGTTCGCCATGAAAACGTGATAGAGAAACGTTTGACGACGGATTTGGTGGCTGAAGAACTTTGTAGGGCGAATGAACATAACTTGCTGCAATGTCAGCAGAACGGCTGTAACTACGTTGTCATAGACACAGATTATCTGACCGACATTGCGCATCTGTTATCGGAGGGAATCGGTGGGGATTCGGATTAAAACTTTCGTCAGAACCCCACCTGCTTTTGTTGCTCGGCATTGTAACGGTCGCCTGTCACGGGAATGGCGGCAACGGCATCTTCTAATTGCTTCCACTCCTCGGCTGTTAAGGCGAACTCCAACGTACGGAGATTTTCTTCTAAATGCGAAAGTTTCGTTGTTCCCGGAATGGGGACAATCCACGGTGCTTTCTGTAAGAGCCAGCCGAGGGCAAGCTGTGCAGCAGTCATGCCGCGTTCACGTCCGTATCGTTGCAGCACGCTGACGATGCGGTAGTTGGCACGCATGGCTTCGGGAGTAAAGCGGGGTAGGGTGGTACGGTTATCATTATTTGGGTCGAACTCGGTGTACTCGTTCAAATCGCCGCCGAGAAACCCGCGGTTCATCGGACTGTATGATACGAATCCGATACCTAACTCGCGGCAGACATCCAACACGCCGTTCCGCTCTACCTCGCGGTGCATCAGGTGATACTCGCTCTGGATGGCGGTAAGCGGACAGACGGCGTGCGCCTTGCGGATGGTGTCGGCACTGACTTCACACATGCCCCAATGCAATACTTTGCCTTCCTTAATCAAGTCTTGAATGGTTCCCGCTACGTCTTCCACCGGAGTGTTCGGGTCGAAGCGATGTTGGTAGAACATCGGAATAACATCGGTTCGCAGGCGTTTCAATGATTCTTCGCAATAACGGCGGATGGTGGCGGGACGACTGTCCTGACGCCCGGTAGCCTTGCCGTTGATGACTTCGTGACCGAATTTGGTCGTCACGTTTACTCTTCCGTGGAACTCGCCGAAGGCTTCGCCCGCCAAAAGTTCGTTGTTAAGCGGTCCGTAGACGATGGCTGTGTCAAACAGCGTTACTCTTATTATGTGCGACTGCTTGTACCTTATCCAGCGCCGGAGAAACAGTCAGCGTCGCACCCATGACAGCGGCTGTTTTCAGGAAGCCCCTACGACTGAATTTTTCTTTTTCTTTCATACGTCCTGTCTTTTGCTTTGTTGAATCTTTTTAATTACCCTTGCCGGGTTTCCACCCACTACGGTCAGAGGCGGAACATCGTGTGTCACCACGCTGTTGGCTCCCACTATCGAACCATAACCTATCCGTACGCCGGGTAAGATGGTAGCTCCGATGCCTATCCACACTTTGTCTTCGATAACGATCGGATGCCCATACGTGGCACTGCGGTTGTCTGGATCAGGGTCGTGGTTAATGGTGATAAGATTTACTTTAGGCGCTATAAAAACATCGTTCCCCAGCGTAATTCCGCCACGGTCGAAGAACGTGCATCCCTGTTGAATCCAACACCGTTTCCCCATGCGGATATTCTTGCCAAAATCTACGTAGAAAGGAGGCAGAAGTGTTACCGAGGAGTCAACCTCCTGTCCGGTAATGCGCGAGAGATAGCCACGCACTTCATCGGGTGTATGATAGCCCGTATTCAGTTCGTTAGCCAATTTCATTGTGTCCCAAATGGCATTTATCAGTTCATCGTATCCGGGTTCGTCGGGCGATACCATTGCTCCCGATAAATCTTTCTTGAAAATATCTTCCATAGTCCAATCATTTATAATCTTTTGCTACAAAGTTAGCAGGTATTGGAAGTATGGATTTTGCTCATCGGCTCAAAGTATTTTGTTCGGAAGGTCAGGATACAAAAATGCCCTGCAAAGCGGATGGCTTGCAAGGCATGTATATAACTAGTCAATAGCTTATGCTGTTGGCAGGAGACGAACCATACTTTTCTTTATAAATCTTTGAAAAATGAGATAAGTTTTTGAAACCGACTTCGAAACAAATATCTGTGACATTCCGTACGCCCGACCGGATTAGTGCATGGGCAGCCTCCAGCCTGCGGCGGATAATCCATTTCTGTGGCGAAAGTTCGCTAACCTTCTTGAAATCACGCTTGAACGTAGCAAGGCTGCGTCCGGTATAATTGGCTATTTCCTCTAAAGAAAGATCGTTCATGTAATTCTTTTCCAAGAATTCTAAAATATCAATCTTCCACGGGTCGGCAAAATCGAAAAGCGAGGCATACAGGCTTTTATCCGTATGTAGCAAAACATATACACCTTCTGCCATTTTCAGGTTCAGCAACTCCTCCGTAGGTTGGATGCCGGAATCGAAATAAGGTGTCATCGACTCAAACAGGCTTACAATATCGGGACGGTTGGAAGGTAATTTGCGCAAACTGACTTTACTCCTCCGCACCTCTTCCGGTAATTGGTTTTTATCTAACCTGCCATAAAATTCACGCAAGAATCTGGTCGTAAACATTAGGAATATAGCCTTAAACTGTTCCCCCTTATACGCCCGTTTGGTTAGCTGCACGCCAAAATCCTTACGTATAAAGGCACAATCCCCTTTATGCAATCGGGTAACCGTCTCCCGCTCATTGATTTCCAGTTCTCCCGAATACATATACACCAACACATGCGAATGATTACGGTGCAGACAACTCATTCCGTCGTTAAAATACATTGCCAGAAAAATATCAGAATAGCGCAACGTATTGATACCCTCCAAATTATTTGTTTCCATGATTCCCGCCAATTATAGTTCCGATACAAAAATAGTAGTTTATTCTGATATAAAGTTTGTTGTGAAGCTCAAATTGGTTTGGCTGTATATATAAATGTAAATAGAAAATTCATGCGGATGAAATTATCAGTTTTTTCCGCATGAATCTTTTGGGAGTATGCAGAAGATATATCATTTAGAGTATTCCTTCAGAAAGAATCTGTTGTTCTCTATATGTTTTAGGTGTTACTCCATATACTTCCTTAAAGCATTTGATGAAATAGTGTCATTAGTGTCTTATTTTAACGGGACACTAATGTGTGTTCATCAAAAAAAGGAAATAAAATCCTTTTTGATAGATCTTTTAAAGATTTTTCTACAGTTCCACTTGGGTAAATTCTGATAATTTGATTTCATATCCTAATTCGGGCCATCCCACATAGATTTCATTGTCATCTGTGTGTTTGACAATCATTACTTGTTGAGATAGATTGATTTTGTGAAAGAAATCGTACGCATCTATGGGTAGTTTGTAAATACATGTGTTTCCTTTGTATTCGATAAAAAGTGTCAGGCAAGTCCAGCTAATGACTACATCTTTTAAATGGTAGGTATCTTTCAAGTCTATTCTGCCAGCAAACAGTTCTTTGGCTTGTTCGAATACAATGCTACCTTGTTCTTTATCCCATTTGTTCATGATTCTTGCCCATATTTTTTCCTCTTTATTTTTGGGCTTTTTTAGATCTATCATTTCCATTGCTTCGGGTAGTTCGAATAAGTTTCCGGTTTCAGGATTGGCCTCCAAATAAAGTGTATGAGTTTCTTTGTCGTAAGTGTGGCAATAAAAACACCATTGTCTGTGCTTTCCGCTACCTCTGCTAGCTTGAAGGATGGGAGGGTCGTCTTCCGTATCTATCGACCAAAAACAAAATATCAATGCATCTTTCAGTGTAAAGGTACAAGTGTCTTTTCCCGCTTCCAAACATAATACAATGTAGCACCCATTTGTGGCACGTCCAAAATCATGTTCTACTAATACCCACACTTGGCTATTCTGCCGATAGGGGCAACCGGGTATACGCCAGAAACTTATGGTTCCCCAATTAAATAACATCATACTTTGGCTGGCATATTTACTGAATTCCGCTTCTGTATAACGTCGAAGTAAGATAGTACAGTTTTCAATGATTTTCCACAAATTAGTTGCTTTGATCAGTTTTTTTAAGTTGAAAGAAATTTCGTGTGCGTCCATTCTTTCCGGATACCAGAAAGATAACATGTCGTCCAATTCGTCTATTAGTTGGTAAAAAGTACGTTGGACATTATTTTTATATGGATCGATATTTTTGCATCGTATATAGATTATTGTTACAATACCCCAATATACATTAGGTTCGTCCATTTTCAGATCCATTAGGATCGGAGCTGTTTCTTGTTGGAATTTTTGTGAGCAGTCTTCATAATCATCGTCTACCAGCATGAGCATTAATAATCGGAGCCATTTCTTATCTTTGCGATTAATTTCAGATAAAATCTGATCGCTGAAATAGGTAGCCCCTTTGAATATGCGTGCTAAGTTATATAGATGTGTGTCTGTAAGGCAATATTCTTCCAAGATTCTATTCCATACTTCGTTTATTGTACTTTCTTTTGTTTGTCCGTTCATTAACCTATAAATAACCATTTTCCCCTTATAACCCAATTCTTTGGCTAAAGCAGAGTGTGATGGCGCAAAAGCACGGTTCTCTATAAGGCATTGTAATATGTCTAATTTTTCATTCATTTGGTATCAAATTAAGGGTATTTTGGTACTTTCGAAAAATTAGCTTCTCAAAAGTTTCTTCTTACCCGTAGTCAAATTTATGATAATTCTTATTTTTGTGTGAGATGATTTGGTAAAGGTAAAAAAATTCCTATAATAGAGCGTCATGTTCGGTAAAAAATGTATCTTTGTAGTATTCGGTCGGAGATATGACTGAATAGACATAGAAAGCGTTTTTTGCTTTCGTCCTAAGAAACGAAATCGCCAAATTCAGACTCAGATGGATGAAAGAACATGACGCTCATCTGTTTTGTATATGTTCGTGTACAGCCCATGCTGTATCCACATAGCAAGACGGCGTGGGAATATTGTTTATATTCATTTCTGAGTGAGGCGTTTGGCGATGCCTGTTTCTTGATGGATAGCAGACAAGTCCTCACGCCTTTACTTTTGTGTTAAATCTAATGCTGAATTCGGAGGACTTATAGGCGTATAAGAAATGTAGGCTGTATATGGAATTTGATAAGGAAACTATAATCGAGAAGTTCCAAAATAGCAATTGGTTGGAAAAGGCCCAAAATTGCTTAAAGACACCGGAAGAATTAAAACAATTATCTGATAAATTGAGTGGTTATATGAATAAAGACGGGTTAAAAGATGTGCGAAACCAGTTAACTCAATTGTTAGTTTATCTAAAACAATTGTTGACGAAAGGATACTATGATTCATTAGTGTCCAATAAAAATGGACGAGTTAAAAATTTAATCAAATAGTCCTT